>Ga0310786_10000027_pt1 | contig 228527 bp, 165 predicted proteins | sample AusTroGonzalo_MG_FD_203881 | JGI IMG/M metagenome (GOLD analysis project Ga0310786, IMG submission 203881) | Bovine rumen microbial communities from tropical cattle in Woodstock, Queensland, Australia - Gonzalo_03 (v2) (version 2) | ecosystem: Host-associated > Mammals > Digestive system >... | reverse complement strand
TCCACGCTTCCTCTGCAACGAACATGACGATGATCTGTAGAGTTGAGGGTATGAAGGAGTTAGGGAATGAAAGAGTGAATGCATACATCGGATCCGAACTCGTCGGTGTGGCAACGAAGATAGATTCACTCATCTTCCTGACCATCCAGAGCGATGCTGTAGGCGCTCCTATAGCGTTCCGCACAGAGAACGGGGAGGAGCTTAGTCCTATCGACCCGTCGACCTCCCGACCTCTTGATATCAATTACACACCAGACTGTCATCATGGCTCTGTACAATCGCCGATTGTCCTGACTCCCGGAGACAACCGCGTCTTTAAAATCATAGAGAACAACCACGTAATAATTATCCGAAACAATGAAAAGTATAGCATCACAGGTTCTAAATTACAGTAACTTTAGTAAACTCATCCTTTGCGCCCTGCTGCTTTTTGCAGCGGGCTGCAAGGATACGAACGATCCCACCTCCGACCCACAGTCTATCGTAGGTGATCTGCCCGTGCCCGCATGGACACCTGCCATAGAGTACGACATGACCTCTTCGATGACCCTCATCGTGAAGGTCGATCTCTCAATCACTTATCCCGAGCAGGTTGCCTCGATAGGATGGAACACCTCACCGAGCGACCTGCTCGCAGCATTTGACGGAACGAATTGTATAGGCATTGCAAATTGCCAAGACGGCTTGTTCTTCTTATATGTTACCGCGCCGAAAGACGGCAACCAGCTCACGCTGACCTATTACTCCGCGCAGTTGAAGAATCTTTTTGATGCGGAACAAACCATCTCCTTCCATAACGATGCCATCATCGGCTCCGTTGCTGCGCCTTTTACTCCCAAGTTTACAAAACATTAACTGCGTGGCACCGTAAAAGTAAAAATAATCGACATACATTTGCATATGTCAAAAAAAAAGTAGTATCTTTGCGCGAAATCGCTATTGACAAGAAAACAAAAGCCTATATGCGCACAGCCGATTTTGAGAATGTTTTGGATGGCTTGGCTAAGTAATTGTGGATTAATAGTGCACAATACAATTAATCTTGTGGGAGATAGTATAGATGTTTTAAAAGCGAATCATCCCACCGAGCGATAAGCGAGAGAAGAGCGAGAGATAAGCGACATAAAAAACGAATATTTCTAAAATCACGGGATATATACGTAGTATATATAAGGTGGGGTAGGATACGATATGCCCTCGATATGCATAGGGAAATACCCCGAAACGCCCCCGATGAGCGAGTGACAACCGAGAGACAAATATGGAATAAAAAGAGAAAAGTCAAAAAAGGATCAGGCTGAACGGAGAGTTTGGCCTGTTTTTTTTGTGTGGCTGGAGAGTAAAAAAAACATAGACAAGTTATGCAAAAATAGACAAGCTTAAGAGGGAAGAATTAGAGGGGAAGGCAAAAAAGGACCAGGCTATGACTTGTCTATTTTTTGGGAAAAAGACAAGCAAAAAATAGACAAGCTGAAGCAGGGCAAATCAAAAATCGGACCAGGCTGAACGGTGAGCTGGGCCTGCTTTTTTTGTTTTAATGCGGGAAAAGGCAGGCAAATGCAGAATTTTATTAAAAATAATCGTTCGAGCGCAGCAAGATAAGAAATTTATTTGCATATGTCAAAAAAAAAGTCGTATCTTTGCCGTCAAGAATACTCAACCAACTGGACTATCCTTGTGCGGAGCGGTGGGCGCGGCACGCTTCCTTTTTTCGGAAAAGATGTTCTGAACTTCGGCATTTTTTAGTAAATGTCAAGTAGAGGTGTCAAAATATAGTATTTTGGCACTTTTTATACTATATTTTTGTATATTTCCCAAAAAATCAGTAATTTTGCGCCGTTTTTGTCGGCGCGTATACGTATACGCATATATGCGCGGGCCGTGGTACAATAGTTGATAGAAACAAAGCTGGGTAAAAAGATATGGTTAAAAAGTGGCTATGCATATTGCTGTCTTTGTTTGTCTGTATGAGCGTATGGGCAAACAAAGATTCTTTATCTGTAGCCGAACGCAATGCCCAAATGGGTTTCAACGACACCATCGATCGTTTAGCACCGGATTTTGTGAAGGTGAGTCTGGTGGTATGTGATCCGGGAGAAGTGCTCTATAGCGTTTTAGGACATGCATGCCTCCATCTGCAGTGTCCAACCTTCGGATTGGACTATGTCTATACTTCCGAAGGAGAGGGAGTGAGAGGAAAAGTGCTCCGATTCCTGATGAATGATTTGAAGATGGGGGTGGGGCAATTTTCTTTAGACGGATACCTGCAGCCATACCTGAAGGAGAAGCGGGGCGTGCGTGAATACCGGCTTAACTTACCTGCGGAGGTAAAGACTGAACTTTGGCGAGTGTGCGATGAATATATGGCGAAAGGGATGAATATGGAATACGATCCGGTCAAACGCGGATGCACCGTATCGGTAGTGCACATCGTAGAAGAAGCTATTCAATCGGCCAATGCGATGAACGGAAGTGATTGTCGCATCGCTTATCCGGAGTGGGGCAAGCCATTTGATCGGACGCTGCGGGAGATTTTCTACGACAACGCGCCGCATGACTGGGGTCTGTTCTGGTGTATGACGATTGTGGGAGGAATAGTGGACAAGCCGAATCTGCCGAAGAAGGAGAAACTGATCTGTCCGCAGGAGTTGGCAGATACATGGATGCAAAGCTCGATAGACGGTAGACCCGTTATCAGCGAGCCGGCAGTGGTGCTCAACGAGGGCGAGCCTTTACAAAAGAGTTGGTGCTCTCCGCTGTTGGTGGCGCTGATGATATTGGTGCTGTCCATCATCGGGTGGTTTATGAAGAACCCGGCTATCGATTGGTTGATTTTGGGACTGCAGACGGTATTGGGTTGTTTGATTCTTTGGCTGATGATTATCCCGCTTCCGGCGACCGGATGGAGTTGGTTGATCATCCCGTTCAATCCCTTCGCTGCGATAGCTTGGAAATGGCGTGACAAATGGGCGTTGCCCTATGCGATTGTTATCGCGCTATGGTGTATAGGTATGCTGTGCGCACCGCACCGATTGGTAGAGTATGCACATATGGTGCTGGCACTTTCGTTCGGCATGGTATTGCTGAAGCAGAAATACGGAATTCGAAAAATGTAAGGAATAAAAAGATATGAAAATGAAAAAGTTTTTTTACACCCTGAGTGTTTTAGTTTGTTTGCTCGGGGTAAGTGAGAATGCGTGGGCGGATTACAACACTTGGCTGCGTGCTTCTACGGATGACGTAGCTAAGGGTTTGGTCTATACCTGCAAGACGCAAACGTACACTCCGTCCGATGATGAGTACGGGGACCTGGTGATGAGTGACGTTATACAGGGTTCGAATGGCGCAAAGCAATCTTTCTACGGCTGGGCAAAACCGGCGCGTGGATATGCTTTTTACACATGGACCGGGTATAAGTATTACGGAGATGATGCAAAGCCCAGTGAGGGATCTGCTACTTTCCCAAGCCCGAAGCAAGCCACCGGTGTAGCCGACCTTATCTATGCCAAGTCTTGGAGTGGAGGTGCCGGCGATGATGCGGCGCAATCGGTGAAGGCGTCTTGGAAATCCGCTACTTCCTATAACGTGGTGTATAAAGAACCTGCCGGCGGTAGTTACACGGTGGATTACAGCTATGTAACGATCAATAGCAGTGCGAAATTCGACACCTCTACCGAGCAACTGGTATTGGCTCCGGGTTCGGGCGACAAGCGGCCGTACGGTATTCCCGGGGGCAGTCAGGAAGACCTGTCGTATGCTACGGATGTGGTAACGCTTTCGACGGAAGCGGCCAACTTCGTCGGATGGTATGAAGATGGTGTAGAGAAGTCCACGGAGAATCCGTACATCTATCCTATCACCAAGTCGGCCAATGTCACCGCGCTGTTCAAATGGGCGAAGCCGGTAGTGCCGGAAGACAAACTGATTCGCACGACCGATAATAGCGCGAATGTGAACGAGTCGGTGGTATTCCCGATGGACTATATCGCGTCCGATTGGGCAACGGCGGATTTCACGGTGACGTTAGTGGACGCCACCGGTTCGGGCACGTTCACCTTGGGCGAATATACGTATGATGCTACGAATAAGGAACTGACGGTTCATTTTACCTACAATGCGAACGGCAAGTGGGACGAAGGCAGCAGCGTGAAGATTCAGGTAACGCCCGCTTACGGCGATGTGACTTCTGCGATTGTTCGCGCGATAGCTCAACAAGATGCCGTTAACCAAGCCCGCGTTTCCGGTGAAGGCATTACAACGCAGGAAGGTGATCTGACGGCTATGTTGGCGATTGCGAATGCCAATACGAAAGCCACATTGACCTTGCTGCAGCCGGTAGCGGTAACGGAACCGCTGGTAGTCACGGCTACGATGACCCTGGACCTGAATAACCAAGTGTTGTCTTCTACGGAAGCCGACCGGGTTATCAGCGTCGCAGGCACGGATGCCAAACTGACTATTACTGATAACAGTTTCATGAAAGGCGGTGCGATTCAGTTGACGCGCAGCGTGAACGACACGATAGCGGCTATCGAGGTGACCGGCGCCAATAAGTTGCTCTACAACAGCGGCAAACTGACGGCGGCAAATAATGCGGAGTTTGCATCGAATGCGGATGCCAAAGCCTTTGGTATCTATGTGTCCGGAGCGGGTAACGTGGTGATGCAGGGCGGTTCGATTAACGTCACATCCGACCGCTATGCCCGTGGTGTGTTCATTGCAACTACGACAGGTAACGCCACCTTGAATGTCGGTAAGATTGAGGCAACAGCCAATGTATATGCGATGGCTGTCTATTCCGGTGGAAAACTCAATATCGGAGAAGGTATCTCTTTGACGGCTACCGCTACCGATAACTGGGCAGCGCCGTTGTATATCTTATCCGGTACAGCAGTGGTGGACTACGTGACGATGACTTCTACTTCGGCCAAAAACAATGCATACGGTGTGTATGTGAATAACTGCACTTCGCTGACGCTCAATGGCGGTACGATTTCCGCTACATCGGCTAATCCGAGTGTGTATGGCGTGTATGTGAAAAAAGGAACGGTAACGATTCAGCAGCAGGCCAACATCACGGCGCAATATACCACTACGTCCGTGGCGGGTTCTGCTACGCTGCAAGCGTACGGTATTTATAACTTAGGTACGATCCGTCTGGTGAATGTCAATGTGACGGCTATTTCGCCGGCGAACTATGCGACGGCTGTCAATACGATTACCTCCACGGTAAAGACGACGATAGAAGGCGGAACCTATACGGCGCGAACGGCTACCGGCTATGCCTATGGTCTGCATCACCAGTACGGTACGTTGTCCGTGGATGGCGGTACGTTTTATGCCGTATCAGCCGGAAATGGCGTTTATGGCGCGCGTAATGCAGTTGCCGGAACGATCAAGAATGCTACGCTTAGCGCCGAGACAACCGGTAGCGGTAAAACCGTGTACGGTATAGAAACTGCCGCTAAGACCCAAACGCTGACCAATTGTACCATCAAGGCGAAGTCGGCTACCTCCGCAGCCTATGCTATCTTTAATACGAATGCGACCGTAACGGCTACGGGATGTACGCTGATTGCAAAGACGCTGAGTAGTTCTACGGCATGCGGATTCTATGGTAAGAAAGGAACGCACAAGTTGTACAATAACGAAGCAACGGTAGATGCCTTTACCACTACGGCTTACGGTATCTACTTGGTAGCAGGAACGCTGACGGTAGATGGCGGTACGTACAACGTATATGCCGACCAGGCTACGGCCACCAAGGCCGCCGACAGTAAAGTGTATGGTGTGCTGGTAGCGGACGGTAAAACCGGAACCGTAAGTAATGCCACCTTCAATGTGTCGGCTACCAACGGTACGTTCTCGCAGAATGCATACGGCGCTTATACGGGAACGGGTACGATCAACAGTACCGGCTGTACGTATAACACCAGTGCGGCAACGAAATCATACGGTGTTTTCGGAGCAGCATCATCGACGCTCAATCTGCAGAACAATACGATAAATGCTGCTACGATCGCTTCGACGACAGCAATCGGTATTTATTCTGCCGCACATTTTACGGTAGATGGAGACGATGTGACCACTCATTCGAAGACCTATGCGTCTTACTCGCTTTATTTCTCGGCTACCGCGCAAGGCGAAGTGCTGGGCGGTAAGTTCCGGGCGTTGGGTACTTCTACCAAATCGTCAGAGATCCTCGCGCCGATCAATACCGATGCGTTGGCGGAGAACGTACAGGTGAAGGGCGGATTCTACAGCGATAACGTACGTTTGCGTTATTACGTGCCGACGGGATATGAGATCTTCGGCGTGGATCCGAATGCGCCGGAGTATGCCGAGCAATACTACTATACGGTCAATGACCATTTGCCGTACGAGAACATATGCTATATCACGGAGAAGAACGTAGGTTTCCCGACCTTGGAAGAGGCCTTCGACTATGCCCGTAACCACTCGGATGGCACCTACAATATCATCATGACGCAGCCTTATACCTTGCCGGCGGGTAACTATTCGCTCCCGGCCAATGCGACGCTGGTGGTACCGGATCGCGTATCACGAACCGTAGCAATCGGTACGGTGGCTGAGCGTCAGTTCCCGGAGCAGGATCTGATTACGGAGAACCGCTGCCTGACCTTTGCGGAGGGCGTCAATCTGGATGTATATGGTACGATAGAGGTCAGCGCAAAGGAATATACCACCAATACGGGACGTATTTCCTACGTCTTAGGTCCGTACGGACGTATTCATCTGGAGAACGGAAGTACGGTGACCCTCAATAACGGCGCTAAGATCAATGCCTGGGGATATATCACCGGTCAGGGTGAGATCCGCGTGAAGAACGGCGCGGAAGTACGAGAGATCTTCCAAGTCCATGATATGAAAGCCGCATCGGCTATCCCGGATTGGACAAGTTCTGACAATAAGAGTACCTACAAGGCGTTTTTGATGAACCAGTACTATATCCAGAGTATTGAGGCGCCGACGAAGTATTACTATGGCGGTAAGTTGATTGGTTCCATGAGTATCACCTCCAATGCCACGGCTTGGACCAGTGTGGATGCGGACAATGTGCAGTTGGTAGCGCCGTCCGACGCGTTCTTTACGGTGGATACCGAAGACGAGTCGGCTTGGGTACGTAAGACCTATGATCCTACTACCGACCGCATCCTCTGGGAGACCAATAGTTCCGCTTCGTTGGGCTCTATCAGCGTTTCGATGATGTCGTATGGTTTTGATTCGAAAGACTATGTGCTTCCGTTTACGAACAACATGACCGTTCATGCGCTGAGCGGAATCTTCAATATTACGCAGAGCGTGGTATTACTCCCCGGAAGCGAGGTGATTGTAGATAAGACCGCTACGTTGCACATCAATGACAAGGATGTGAACGGAGATGACATGGGTCTGTATCTGTATGATAAGAGTCAATGGACGACCAAAGCTACGCCAATCATGTATTCTCCATCATGGACGAACGGCGTGTGCCCGCGTACTACAGCCGCAGCGGATATGAAAGATGCAGCTATCTACGTAAAGGGTAAGATTGAGGTCTATGGCGCGTTATATACCACCGAAGGCGGAGCAGCTATCTATTCGGATAGCGAGAATGCCGGTACGATAGAGTATAGCGCCGATGCGGTAGCAGAGGGTCATCTGTACCAGAAATACGACGGAACGGGCGAAATCGCGGTTACCGCAGCCAAACTGCGTAACGGCGGTGAGACGGGTCCGGATGAAGACATGACGATCACGAAGGATGTGGCTCTCAACGGGGACACCTATGCGTACGCCAATATCGACGGCGAAGGTTTCAAATGGACGAGACTGAAGGATGTGGACGGATGTGTGATTGCCGATGAGACCGATCCGGAGCATATCGTCTATTACGCGAAGCCGCAAGAGTATGTAGCGATTACCAGCCCTATCGAAGACGAGAACTACCTGTTCCATTCCGTAGTAGGCGACCGCCTCTTTATTCTGCAATTCATGGAGGCCGGTTGTGTATGGTGGGAAGTGACGGCAACCGAGACGCCGGGCGTATATCACTGCGCTACGAACGACACCTATTACGAGCACAATCCGCAAACCGATTTATGGCAAGAGGTGAAGCGTACGGTTACCTTCTATTTTACAGACCCGAAGGATGACGCAGAAGGAAAGAGCAAAGTGCTGACTGTTAACTACGGAGCTAAACCGGATGTCACGATTGTGTCCAACCCGTCTAAGGCGGAAGATGCTGCGGCTACGTATCAGTTCCAAGGATGGAAGTATGGCGAAGATGGTCCTGTACATGCCTATACGGCTACGGACTATGAGACGGTGACGGAGAACGGCACGTACTATCTGCCTGTCTTCACGTCCATCACGAAGAAATATACCATCACGCTCAAGGATGCCAAGAACGGCGCAGACGTGCCGGTGGAGGTGTTCTACGGCAGTGTGCCGGAATACACGCCGACGAAGGATGCCACGGCTGAATACACCTATACGTTCAACCACTGGGAGCCCGAACTGGTACCTGTGACCGGTGCGGCTACCTATACGGCGTTCTGGACCAATGTCAAGAACCGCTATACGATCACCTGGGTGGATGGCGAGACGACGCTGGAAGAGGACAAGAACCAGCAATACGGTACGCCCACCGAGTATAACGGCGAACAGCCGGCTAAAGAGACGGATGACAATTATGTATATGCCTTTAGCGGATGGTTGAGCAGCTTGGATGGTAACACGTATGCGACTGGCGAGACACCGGCTATCGGCGGTAATACGACCTATACGGCGCAATATACCACCACGCCGCGCTATGCCGTCATCTTCGCCAACTACGACGGAAAGCAACTGCAGAAGATATTTGTCACTGCCGGTGAGCGTCCTGTCTATAGCGGCTTGACGCCTGCCCGCTTGCGCGACGTAGATGGCTACTATAACTTCACCGGATGGAAGAATAGCAGCGGTACGTTCTTCGCCAGAGATGCCGAACTGCCGGTAGTGAACGCCAAAGAGACCTATACCGCGCAGTATGAGTACATCACGGAGTTGTTTGCGATTACGTTCCGCAATGTGAAAGGAAAAGGAACGTCAACTAGCAGTGGAAACCGTTGGATTGGTTATTTCGGTGTAGGTACTACGCCGTTCTACTGCCCGAATGACGTGGCGGCTACGCCTACCAAAGCATCCACCGCGGAATATACCTATACCTTCGACGGATGGTCGACGACGAACGGTGGTACCAAATTGGCACAATTACCTCCGGTGACCAAGGCGGCTACCTATTGGGCGCTCTTCAAAGCCGTTAAGAGACAGTACACGATTACGTTTGCGAATGTGGACGGTAACGGTGCTTCCGAAACGGTAAAAGTGGACTACGGTACCGTGCCGACATGTCCGGTAACGCCGGCTAAGGGTGATAATAACTATACCTACGAGTTCTTAGGTTGGGATACGGAGATCGTATCCGTCACGGCTGCTGCGACCTATACGGCGCAGTTCAGCGATACGGGTACGCCGCGTACGTTCACCATCACGTTTGAACCCGAGAACGGCGATGCGGCCGAAGTGCTGCAGGTAGCGTATGGCGACATGCCGCAACCGACGACGCCTACTCCGATCGCCGCTGATGTACAGTACTCCTATGTGTTCAACAGTTGGTATCCGACCTTGAGCACCGTCACCGGCGATGCGACGTATTATGCGCAATATACGCAGACGCTGAATCGCTATACGGTAACGTTCAAAGATTGGGACGGCACGACGCTTCAGTCCGAGTCGCTCAACTATGGCGTTACGCCTGCGTATGACGCTACGCCTACCAAACCGATGGATATGGAGCACGGAAAGATGTACACCTTCATCGGATGGAAGAATACGAATGGCGATGAGTATGCTCCCGGCGAAACGCTGCCTTCCGTGACGCAAGCGGATATATACACTGCGCAGTATGAAGAATCCTACTTTATTGCGTCCGTGACCACCTCTACAGACGAGACATCCTATTACGACTCGTGGCCGAGTGCGTTGGAGGCCGCCAATGCCTCCAGTGGCAGTACGTTGAAGTTGCTCGGTAATATATCCGGTTATAATAACAGCAAGATTACCGGTAGCTTTACCTTGGACTTGAACGGCTATACGATATCTTATACGAACACCTCCTATAGTAATCCGCAGTTGATTTATCTGGAGGGTTCGTTGGTGCTGGAAGATTCGCGCGGCGGCGGTAAACTCTATTATGAGCAAACCGGAAGTGCAAGTTGTCAAGTCATCGATCTACGGAAAGACGAGACACGGTTTACGATGAATGGCGGTACGATCGAATGTAAGAAGATCGGCGGCGAATCGTACCAATATGCATGTGCGTTCCGTATCTATTGGGGTAAAGCGTATGTGAACGATGGCGTGCTGACGGCTACCAGCGATAACAGTAGCGCCTATGCGGTCTATGACTACAGCGAGGTAGCGGAAATCAGCGGCGGTAAATTATCCGCGACTGGTGCCAATATCGTCAAGATCTTCAGTGGCGGCTCCAAGACGGTCATGTCCGGCGGTTACTACTCCATCAGCCCGGCAAACACGAGTGCGAAATGTGTCAGCGGCAAGGGCGTATGTAAAGTACGCGATAATGAGCCTCAGAAAGCAGAAGGGTACAACTATAAAGTGACGAATGCGCATACCATTACGTTCAAGAACTGGAATAATGCTACTTTGCAATCACAAGCGGCAGAGGATGGATATGTACCGGTATATGAAGGCGCAACACCGACAAAACAGAACGAAGACGGTCGTGTCTTTGGTTTTACCGGATGGGATTCTCCATTGGCTGTCGTTTCTGCAAATGCCACCTATACGGCGCAATATGAGATCGTTGGTATTGATGCCGACGACAGCGACGAGCCTACGGAGATTGCAGCGGATTTGACCGTGACTACTACGACGGTAGAAACGACGGGTACGCTTGAAGTGGCGGATGGTGTAACGCTTACCACGACAAACCTCATTTTGGAGGCCGGTTTGGATAATTCCGGTCAGTTGCTCGGCGCAGGTACGATTACCGCCACGAATGTGTACTTTGATCTCAAACTCAATACGGCTGCTCGTCACTGGCATGCGTTTGGTGTACCTTGGAACGTAGATGTGACGGCTGATCCGATTGTTGAAGTAGAGACCGGTCGTACGCTCGTTGTTGGTCGCGATTGCGAGATCGTTTATTACAACGGCGAGACTCGTGCAGCGCAAGGTTCCGGTTCTCAATGCTGGGAGTACCTGAAGCACTATAAAGAGCCTGGACAACCGATTGAAGTTATGACTCCGGGTAAGGGTTATATGATTGCCTTCACGAGTGAGGTACAGACGGTTCGTCTCACCAAAGCAACCGGAGCGCCGATTATCTATACCGGAACGGTCGATCTGGCTGCGAATACCGGTGATGCGGACAATGGCGGATGGAATGCAATGGCGAATCCGAAAGCTTTCCATGCCGCAATGGCTTCCGGGCCGACGGTAGGTTATGTACACGACGGCGGCGAGATAGGAAGTGATGGCTATGAAGTGTATGACTTGGACGCGAAGAGGTTTATCGTAGGAAAGATGGTCTATGTGCAAGCAACGGGCGAGCAGTCTATTGTGTTTAATGAATCGAATGCTACTCCGATTACTCCTGCTGCGGCTCCAAGACGCACGAGAGCCGAGTCTGTTACCTCCAAACAGTACCTATCGCTGGGTGACTACTATGTTGTCTCGCTTACCAATGCCGAAGGCGTAGGAAGCAAGGTATATGTATTGCCGGAAGAGGATAAGGCCGACGAGTATGTCATCGGTCATGACCTGAGCCAGTTCAGCATGAGCAACAAGAAGGCGCAGATCTGGGTGGATCGCTATGACACCAAGCTGGCGCTCAACACCACCGCGCTGATCAATGAGACGGCCGAGTTCCCGCTCAGCCTCTATGCCCCGCAGGCTGGTGAATATACAATCACCAATGACCAATCACCAATCACCAATGAGGATTATACCATATATCTGACTCGTGATGGTGAGGCCATCTGGAACCTGAGCAGTAGTCCGTACACACTGGATCTGAACAAGGGAACTGTAAGCAACTACGGCCTGCGTCTCATCGCGCAGCAGGCTCCGCAGACGGCCACCGGCCTGGACGAAGCCCTCATCGATGCCCAAGGCGAGACCCGCAAGGTGCTGATCAACGATAAAGTATATATCATCCGTGGCAACGAGGTGTACACCCTGGACGGCCGCTTGGTAAAATAACGAGTTAACGAATGAATGAATTAACGATTTAACGAGTTAGTGAGATTATGGAAAAAATGCAATATATATCCCCTCTCATCGAGGTAATGAGTATGAACACGGTGGTGATGCAGGCCTTTGGTCCTGCCAGCATGCCGGATGATTCGTTCAACAGTAGCAATCCTGCTCCCAAGCGTGCCACCGAAGCATTCTAAGGTGAGCGTATTATTCAGAAAAATCGCACGTACCACCGGGTATGTGCGGTTTTTTTTATTATTTTGCTAAATTATTTGCGTATATCGTAGAAATGTAGTATCTTTGCAGCGGATTTTAGAATTAGCGCAGGTGTGCGCCCAAAATCTTGCGTAATAGGCCGAAAACTTGATTTTCTAAAACTGGACACTTTTGGAAATCATTACTTATTCAAGTACGGTTTATGCACGCTCACGTATCAGCGTGAGTTTTCCGTGCGTCAATTTGAATAAGTAAGGTAGTCCAGAACCTCAGAAAATCAGATGAAGCGAACGTAAAGCACACGCTTTTTTTGTGTGCATACATATAATGTTATGGTGGCAGAGTGCATAGGTGTGGTCTAAATCATATCTTTTTGTACCTCAAAGGAAATATTTTTCTTCCACACCTATGCCGCCACGTGACAAACTTTGATAACAACTAACAATAAAAACAAAAATAAACAAATGAAAACTTTTTCAACTTACTTTAAAACCTTCCTGGCAGCGATGCTGTTGCTGGTAGGGGGTAATTATGTAGGAGCAGTTGAACCCACTTGGGCGGATAGTGCGGTAGTTCCGGAAGTAGGGCAGAACTATTACATCTACAACAAAACACGTGGTAGATTTATATGTTTTCAGGGTACTTCTGTTAACACTTTTACTCCGACTTCAAGCTCTATTACTTTAGGTCCGACTACAGCTTCTACGGCAACGAAAAAAGGAAATCAGGCGGTGCTGTTTAAGCTTGAAAGCGGTACTACATCAGGGTATTATAAGATAAAGGTTGTTGATCAATTCGGTGGCAAGACGTGGTACATGAGTTCGTCTATGTATAGTGTATCAACTTCCGCCCAATCAAATATAGATATACCAGAGGCGGGAACTGATGCTAAAGGTAAAAAATATTACTATATCTATAGGAAAGGTAATAGTAATCGTTTATACATGGGCACCAGCACAACCACAAGCGCAAGCATTTCGTATGGAGCGGCCTCCAATCCAGGAAAAGAATGGTATTTCATTCCGGAGAAGTGTATTAAAGGATGTTCTGTATCGAGCAAAACGGCAGACGGAACAATATCCATCACTGCACCGACAGACAAGGGGAAAGCCTCTGTGACATTCAATGTGTCGGGACCGGGAACGGTTTCAAATTTCACTTGGACAAGCAGTAACAGTAAACTTAAAATAGGTATTCCGACTCGTACCGATAACGTGATAACAGTGCCTGTACACTATACGGCAGAAAATAAGCACGGTCTTCCTATCGAAACGGCTACTATTACGCTCACTTCAAAAGATAATGCCACGTCAAAGACCGGTACCGTTAATGCGAATGTGAACTTGCAGCCAACCTTCTCCACAGTAGTGTCAGCATTGGATTGGAATCGTGTGAATGAAGAAATAGTGGAGCGTTTCTATGTAGGAATGGATGTAGCGGCATCGGAACGTGACCGTTTGGCGAACAAGCTGCTTGTTACCAATGCGAACACTATGGCCAAAAGAACCACTACTACTAAGACTGTTTGGACGGCTACCATTATTGGAGATAATGCGGATCAATTTAAGTTCCCCAATGGAACGCAATCGTATTCCGGCAACTATGTTTCAGATAATTTCTTAAGCGCCTTTGATGTGCACTATGCCCCAACCGTAGCAGGTGAGCATACGGCTACGTTACGTATTGTGGCGAGTTATACAGCGACTAACGGAGCTCAGACGGATACGCATGACATCGCTTTAAGTGGTCGTTGTGAAGCAGGTTCCATCATCACGTTTGCAGCGGATGACTCGCCAAGCGACGATGAGATTTATTCCTTCGGCAATATTATCGGAACCAACAAAGTGGACGTAACGGCTGATTTGTTAATCTCGCAAGTTACCGATCTGCAAAAGGTATGGAGTGATCCGGATGGCGTATTTGAGTTTAACCCAAGTTCCGTCAACTTAAGCAAAGTGTCCCAGACGCTTACCTTTAGTGCGCATCGTCCGACTCCGGCGACGGCAAATACCAATCATGAAGCTACGCTTACTATCTCAGGAACAAGTACTGTCAATGGAGAACCTGTCTCGGCAACCTTCACCTTGAGATATACCGCTGTGCCGCTGAGTCAACCTACGGTTACTTGGAACTGGAGTTCCATCCGCGAGGGTCTGATGGCTTACAATCCGATTACTACTAATTCGGACGGTGATTGGACGCTGACGAAGACAGCCGGAGATAAGCTTACATACAATCCGGCTACGAAAGAAGCGGAAGCGGAATACCTACACCATGAGCCCGGCCAATCGGCTGCATTCTATCTTCAGATCCCGCAAACTGACACCTATGCTGCCTTTGAAGGGGAATATGAGACAGTAATCGATGTGTCCCCTGTTCCGGAGATTTATCTGGACTTGAATGCCCAATATACGGATCCTTCGGTAATGGCATACGAAGTCAGCGAGTTTATGGGTGAGGTGATGCCCGCTGCGACATTTGAAGAGACACAAAATAGGTTGACTATTGATGGTGGCGGTTGGGTAGATTTCTTCACTGCCGGTCATAATGTCATTTCTTTCAGCTATGATGATGATCCGGATAATTATAGCACACCGACATGGACGGTTACGGAATATTATGGTAACAATTCAAGTGCTGTGCTTTATGAGGAGGTGGTTCTTACTTCCGGTACAAATATTACCTGGCAATTCTCGCCGAATGCAACTAAGATCCGCATCGAAGAGACTAAAGGCTGGAGTAATGGTTTTTTCACCAATGTGCGTATCTCGGAATACGACGTCATTGCAGCGGACGCAGAAATCGTTGCGCTGATAGATGATAACGGCACAGTAAGCGACCGAGATGTTACGCTCACCTTCGCCAATAAACGTCAAGTAACCGCTACGTTGAACGAAACGGCAGCGCAGTACTTTACGATAGTAGATGCAACCCCCGCTGCTGCCGCTCCTGAGATTAATCTGACTGAGGAGGTATTTAACAATTCTGATATAGTGGCATTCAGTCCTAATGGTTGTTGGGGTGATCCTTGTGCAGAATTTGATGCGGGCGACAATAAACTATCGATAAGTACCTGGGTCGAGTTTATGACAGCCGGACAAAGCAATATATCTTTTCATTATGATGATCCCGTACCCCTTTTTGGTACGCCTGATCCTAAATGGACATTTAAGGAATATGTTGGTGGTGCTTGGAATGTAATTGGAGATGAGGACATGGATCTGACTTCCGGTACAGATGTTACTTGGCAATTCTCGCCGAATGCAACAAAGATTCGTATAGAAGAGTCTAACGGGGATGGCGGCGATTTCACTAATGTACGTATCTATGGAGAAGCAGTCAGCGGAGGCGGAGAACCCGGTTCGTCTATCGTATATGATAGCGATAAGGGATTAGGTGTTGGTAAAGTGAAAGAAGGAGTTGTTATCACTGTCGCATTAAAGGGTGGAGTAAATGTAGCTGAAGCAAAGGCGGCTTCTGCCGGTAATGCGTGCCAGTTGATTATCGAGGATGATTATACCTACGATCATGAGGTACTCGTGCTTCCGATTGCGATTGTATCGCCTTGTGATATCACCTATAAGCATTCGGATAATGGTACGTACGTGGTAACCTACCAAGGTGAAGATCCACGAACGGTAGGTGAATCTTTTGTTCAACACATTGGTGAGCCAACTCCCTCGCTCTATGCAGTTACCTTGAGTGCTCCTACTCCGGCATCCGGCTATCAGTTCCAAGGCTGGAAGATTAACGGTGTTACCGTTTCGTGCAAAGAGAGTTTTACCACTTCTATTACAGTGACCTGTGAAGTAGAAGCAGCCTTTGTGGCGGTAGAAGTACAGAACTTCAAAGTGGGCGATGTCTATTTTGCAGACTTAGGCGCAGCCCTCACTGCCGCAGGTACCTCTGCGGAAAGCAAGATTGTAACGCAGATGCAGGATGTTACGCTTGGCGACGGTACTACCCCGATTGAATACATCGTTCCTGCCGGTGTGACCTTATTGGTTCCGCATAAAGCGAACTTCTTTGAGTTGCAAGAGACGCCGGAGGTAGTCGGTACGATCGAAGTGCTGTCTGCTTATCGCACACTGACGCTGAAAGAGGGTGTGACGATCACGTGTAATGGTAACATCTGTATTGGTGGTAAGATCATGTCTGCCGGCGGTGGAAATAAGACTGCATATACCACCGGTGAGTGCGGTGTGATCAACATGGCAAACGGCGGACATATCGAGCTCAACGATGGCGCCCACTTGTTCTGCTGGGGTTATATCAAAGGCCAGGATATGGACCAGGGAAATAACACCCAAGGAACAGGTACAGTAACCGCTCAATCCGGAGCTACTATCTGGGAGAACTTCGAGTTGGGCGACTGGCGTGGTGGTACGGCATCGTTTAATATCTACTATAACAACGAGGTAGATCATACGCAACTCTTCCCATTCCAGAGCTACGCGATTCAGAATGTAGAAGTGCCGACGACGTACAACCACGGTTCGACGCTGCGTACCTTTACCAGTATTACCACCAGTCTTGGTCACCATGATGCCATCTTCTCGATGATTGGTCCGGAGAATACGATGTTCTTGCTGACAGACAACCAATCTGTAGTACGTATGTGGTACGACCCGACAACCGATTTGAGTTGCTATGAATTGAGCGGAACGGCGAAACTGGATGCACTCCATATCACGGTATATGTATCGATGAGTTCGGAGGATTTCATTCTGCCGATTGCGAATAGCATGCATATCATTCTCTCTGATTGCAACATGAATCTGGCGAACCCGCTGATGGTGCAAGCCGGTGCGATTGTTGAGATCAAGCCGAGTGCGACTGTTGATTTGACCAGCGAACTCTATCTGTACGATGTGGATCAGTGGGGCAAGTATGTACACAACTACTATTTCCGTTCGTTTAACAACTTGTCCAGCCATAAAGATCGCGGTGCAGAGAACTCCAAGGCCGGACTCGATGATGCCAAACTGATTGTGGATGGTATCTTCAATATCCAGAACGGCGGCAAACTCTATACGACTGCCGGCGGTGCGAATATCATGGGTAACAACGGCGGTGTGATTAACTTCAATGCGTCTCTGCCTTTAGACAATATTCTCTGGGCGGTAGAGGTGTTGTCCGGAGCACCCTATATTACTTGGGTCAATAATCCGATTGCTGCGGCTAACCTCTGCAACGAAGATGGCTCGTATACGAAAAGTTATGGAGGTTATACTTTCTACAATGTACACGGTCGTTGGTTCGACGAAGAAAATAATAACGAGAAAGCAGATCATACCTATGACTTCTCGTATTATCCGACCAATGATGTAAGCGGTGACGAAACGTGGACTTCTGCCGTTTATTCGCACGATAAGACCGGTCTCGAAGCTCGCATGAAGTGGTTCAATGTAGTTGAGGATGAGAACTGCGAGAACTGGTGGATCGGAACGAATCCTGCTGCGCAGTATAACTATACGATGCTCAACGATTGGCACCAGTTCATGGCAACCGAGACCGAGAATGTATATAGTGGTTCGAACAATAAACTGTACGAAAAGAACGGATGTACGTGGACAGAAGAAGGCATAGTAGATGAGAACTGTCTCTATACCATCGGCGGTGTGAAGAAAGCACTTGTGAACGGTGAATTCATTCCGCTGGAGAGCAACGGCTACGACCCGGCTTATCATGCAAGTGGTGTTACGCCTGAACAGTATTATATCTGCTTCAGCGGTTGTAACTGGCATCCGGCTACGCCGTATAGCGGAGAAAGCAAGGCTTATACAATCCATCCTGAGGATGAAGATCTGCATTACATCTGGTTCAACAACGACTGGATGAACGTGCTGCGCGACGAACCGTTCTTCTACACCGAAGATGAGCAGACCAACGTACGCACGTACTACGAGTATGTTAATGGCGATTGGGTAGTAGCTACTCCGTACGTCAGCGTCACCGATGAAGCAGAGACACGTAACTTCTATATGATTAAGGAAGCGTTCAACGTGGCTTCTATCAAGAAGAATGCAACGATTACGTTGCTGCGTGACCTGCCGAACGTGTCGGAGGTATTGACCTATTCGACGCAGAACACGACCTGTACGCTCGATCTGAATGGACATGTACTGGGCGGAAATGTGGCGAACTTAGTTACCGTCAATGCCCCGGGTTGTACGTTCACGATTACCGACAACGCAGCATTGAAGATTGGTAAGATTAGCAACAGTGCAAACAAAGCCGTTTATGCGCAGAAGGGTACAGTGGTACTGAATAACGGTACGCTCGAAGCGACCGGCGCTAACGCAATCGCCTGTGCTTCAGCAGGTGCTATCACCATCAACGGCGGTTATCTCTCTGCGGCTACGAAATGCGTCAATGTAGCAGGTTCTGCATGTACGATCAACGGTGGTCATTTCACCGACAATACCGGTCTTGCAACCTATTGCGCAGCGCATAAGTATCCGTTTGAGACGACCGATTCGAAATATAGATACGAAGTGTCTGCTGCATGGACTATCACCTTTGTGAATGAAGCAACCACACTCCAGACGCTTCATCTGCAACCCGGTGAGACGCCTCAATATACAGCAGCACAACCGACGAAAGACGGTTATAAATTCACCGGCTGGTCGCCTGCGATTGTTGCCGCTACAGCAGACGCTACTTACAGTGCACAGTTTACAGCGAAAGCAGCCGAAGAGCGTTGCGTAACGCTGAACTCCAACGGAGGTAACGAAGGCTTGCAGTATGTATATGTAGCTTCCGGTTCTGCAATCGGCACACTGCCTGCCGGAACCACCAAGGACGGTCATACCTTCGCAGGCTGGTTCACCGCTGCAAACGGAGGCTCGCAGATCACTACTGCTACTACCGTTTCTGCGGATGTGACATGGTTTGCACATTATAATAAGAATACGTACACGCTCACATGGGATGCGAATGGCGGCGAGTTGTCCGGTAGTTACACCAGCGGTTCGGTACAGTATGGTGCCGCGATCACCGCTCCGACGGCTACGAAGGCCGGTCACACCTTCCTCTGCTGGAATGCTACTCCGGCAACGACCATGCCTGCGCATAACGTAACCTACACTGCCCAATGGTCTATCGCTGCAAAGCACTATCTGCAGAACCTGGATGGTACGTATCCTGCCGCTCCGGCAGCAACCGACGACGTAACCGGTGCAGCAGGTGAGTATGTCACTCCGAAAGCAAAGACCTTTGATGGCTTTATCACCCCGGCAACGCAGACCGTTCGGATTGGTGAGACGGACGAGGTAAGATACGAATATGCTCGTCGTACTTATACCATCACGCTTGACGCTAATGGAGGTACATGCGCCACAGCATCGCTGAATGTGAAACATGGTGCTACGCCGACTCTGCCGGAAGCAACCCGCGACGGATATACCTTCGACGGATGGTTCACGAAGGCAGTTGGAGGCGACGAGATCACCGCTTCTTCCGTCATCCAACGTAATATCGGTACGCTCTATGCACACTGGAGTGTAAATGTAATTGCGCATTACGGTGACAATATTGACCTTGGTGACGATGTTACCAACCTGATTATCGAGAATGGTGGTACGGTGAACGCAACCACCGCTATGAGCGTGACCAATTTGTATCTGGAGTCCAACGGTAGTACCACCTCCGGTCAGTTACTTAGTGGAGCTAACGTAACGGCAACCAACGCATACTTCGACTTGACTCTCAACGCTGTTAACCATAAGTGGTACGGAGTAGCTGTTCCATGGCAGGTAAATGCAGCCAACGGTATTTCTGTCAACGGTCGTACGCTGACCTTAGGTAAAGATTTTGATATCATCTACTACGATGGCGCACGTCGTGCGGCAGAAGGCAAGCAGAAGTGCTGGAAGTACGTGGAGAACGACGGTGACAAGACCTTACAACCGGGCCGCTTGTACATGATCGGTCTGATGCTGGATGCTCCGACAATCCGCTTTGCGAAGAAGAGTGGAGCAAGTCTGCTGACAACCTCTACCTCTGTTACCGCATATAGCGGAGCTGCTGCTGTCGACGACCAAGGTTGGAACGGTGTAGCTAACCCGGCCCTCTTCCATGCGTATGTTAACCCGGGTGTAACTGCCGGACAGGTATATAATCCGGAGACCAATAGTTACGATCCTATTCTGATGAATGACGCGAAGTTCGTAGTAGGCCAGGGAGCATTTGTGGAAGTAGAAAACGACAAAGCCATCACTGTTTCGTACGGAGGTACCTATGCCGCACCGCGTCGTGCGAGGGCAGAAGAAGCTCCGCTGATGGATGTACGCATCGCTCCGGCTGAGGCGGAGTACACCGATCGTCTGTTCGTGACCGTAGATGAGGAGAAAGCGGAAACCGGTTACGTGGTTGGTAAGGACCTCGCTAAGCTCGGTGTCAGCAAGTCGGTAGCACAGATGTGGATCAACCGCTATGATGCCCAACTCTGTCTGAACACCGTCGCACCGGTGAACGGCGTAGCCGAGTACCCGCTCAGCATCTTTGCCCCGAAGGCAGGCGAATACATGATTACAATTAATAATTCACAATTCACAATGCACAATGCCGACTACGCTCTCTACCTCACGCTGAACGGTCGCGTGATCTGGAACCTGAGCTACGCGCCTTATACGGCTACGCTGGAGAAGGGTACGACCACCACATACGGCTTGCGTCTGATCCTGCAGGCTCCGCAGACGGCCACCGGCCTGGACGAAGCCCTCATCGATGCCCAAGGCGAGGCGCGCAAGGTGCTGATCAACCAGAAGGTATTCATCATCCGTGGCAACGAGGTATACACCCTGGACGGCCGCTTGGTAAAATAACGAGTTAACGAATGAATGAACGATTTAACGGCTTATCAGTTTAACGACTTAACGAAATTACGATTATGAAAAAAAAACACTATACAAGTCCTCTTATTGAGGCAATGCTGATTCAAGCATCGAGTCAGTTGATGGAGACGAGTATACCCTTACTCCCCGATCCGGGAGCAAATCCTGCTCCCAAGCGTGCCACCGAAGCATTCTAAGGCGTAGCCGCTTATCCGAGAAAGACCGCATGTACCACCGGGTATGTGCGGTTTTTTTTATTTTTTTGCAAAAATATTTGGTTAAATCAAAAAATAGCAAACAAATATTTGTTGTAACTTCGAGGGCACCGACATTGCAAGCAATCCCACCTCGAAATTAGTTCTTAACCGCAAGGGTACGATTATCTCGCACTATCGTGCAAACAACAATCTTTTTAGCAAAAATCACGCTTAAGCGAGCTTAGACTAAATTTTTCTGCTAAAAATCTTGCATATTTGAATAATTTGTAGTAATTTTGCAGCGTGTTTTTGTGTTAGAAAGCAATCATTATTTATTGAAATTGTGTGTAATGTATTAAAAAGCAATCATTATGATAGACTACTTTATGACTAATGAGGCATTGTTGCAATATGTGGGAAAACAGATGCAGCAAATGCGAATTAATGCGCGATTGAGTCAGCAGCAATTGGCTGAACGTGCGGGTGTATCGCGTTCGACGGTGACTCAAGTGGAGAATGGTAGAGGAATGAAACTTGAGTCGATAGTGGCGATGCTGCGCGTGCTCAATAAACTAGAGATCCTAAATAATTTCGAGACGCACGCATTGGTCAGCCCGCTATTGATTGCTAAACAGGAAGGTAAAACCCCTAAACGTATTCGTCCTCGTCATGATTAATTTTGCTAATGTTTATCTATGGGATTTGCATATGGCATCCCTGTCGGAAGATGAATCCGGTCGCATCTCGATGCAGTATACACCGGAGTTTATCAACAGCGGTTACAATCCGTCGCCTCTATTTGTGACCCCGGAAAAAGATAAGGTCTATGAGTTCTCGCAACTGCCGTTTCAGACTTTCAAGGGGTTGCCGGGCTTTATTGCGGATTGTTTGCCGGATAAGTTTGGTACGGCGATTATCAATCATTGGTTGGAGAAATCCGGTCGTCCGCGAGACAGTTACACTACTATCGAACGCCTACTATATCAAGGTTCGCGCGCGATGGGTGCATTGCGTTTTGAACCGCAAGAACGCAAAGACCTGAATAAACAGGTGGCGATTGATTTAGATGGGTTAGTAGCTGCAATCGCTGAGGTCTTGGGAGAGCGCATGCAGTTCGGAACGAACCTCAAGACGGACGATGAAGCCCTGCTGACGATACTGCGGGTAGGTACTTCTGCCGGAGGAGCGAGACCGAAAGCCGTCGTGGCATATAACAAAGAGACTGGCGATTTACGTTCCGGACAAGTGGACGCACCGGAAGGATACGAGCATTGGTTGTTGAAGTTGGATGGTGTGGATGCGAACAACCCGAGTTCGTATAGCGAGACAACAAACTATGGCTGTCTGGAGTATGCGTATTATAAGATGGTGCTGGATTGCGGAATAGAGATGATGGAGTCGAGATTATTGGAGGACGGCAAGCGGCATCATTTCATGACAAAACGTTTTGACCGAATTGGCGGCAGTCATCGCGTGCATATGGTGTCGCTTTGCGGGATGGCGCACTATGACTACAACCAACCAGACTCATGGTCCTACGAGCAGCTGTTCCGTGTGATGCGAGGCCTAAGAATGACGCAGCCGGAGATGGAACAAGCTTTCCGCCGAATGGTATTCAATGTGATTGGTTGTAATCAAGATGACCATACGAAGAATGTTGAGTTTCTGATGGATACAGATGGCGTGTGGAAACTTTCTCCCGCCTATGATATGTCGTATGCGGTAGGCGCTTATTTCACGCGCCAACATCAGATGTCGGTGAATGGGAAGAGACTGCATATCTCGCGGAGTGATCTATTGGCGGTAGCTGCGGAGGCAGGAATAAAAGCGCCTAAAGCGAATGAGATCATCGATCAGGTGGTAGATGTGATAGCTCGATTTGATGACTATGTTGGAGACTCTATCCCGGAATGGATGAAAAAGCCGATTCTTACTAAATTAGAAGAGGCTAGAAAAGAGCTCTAATTTTTGAATCTTTTGGTCTTTTTTTTTGACCCAAAACGGCTACGCGATGGAATGAAGGATGGATTGAACAAGGGCTGAGCATTAAGGTTCGGCACGGCGTATATAGGAAACACCTTGCTTCCGCATAGGTAATACCCTCGACAATGGCTAAGAATCATTAAGAATGACTAAGAACAACTAACGATGTCGGATACCATCCGACCCAATTAACAAAAAAAATAACATGTCAGTATTGTCAGTTTCGTCAGTTTGGCGCTTGAAACTGACAATACTGACAATACTGACAATCAAAAAATATCACCGCTGGCGAGAGCACGTGAGCATTGCGGAAAACCCTATGCAATTCCCCAATTTTGTCAGGGCAGTACTATCCAGGGAGGCGTAAGCTTCCCTTTTTTAATACCTTATGCTGCGAATTACGCCATAAAATACGCTATAAAATATTTAGTTTTACAACCCAATGTTCGGTTTGTTAGGTTTGTATTGCAAATTGTAGATTTTTGAAAGAAGTTCCCTTGTTTTCTTTCATATGTCAAAAAAAAACACTACTTTTGCGCCGTTTTGGCGGCGCATATGCATATACGCATATATGCGTGAGCCGTGGCACAATAGTTGATAGAAACAAAAACAGAAGGACGTTCCGGGTACAAAAAGATATGGTTAAAAAGTGGCTATGTATATTGCTGTCTTTGTTTGTCTATACGAGCGTATGGGCAAACAAAGATTCTTTATCTGTAGCCGAACGTAACGCGCTTCAAGGCTTCAACGACACCATCGATCGTCTTGATCCTGATTTTGTACGGGTCAGTCTTTTTGTGGCCGACCCGGGTGATGTGATGTATTCTACTTTGGGACATGCAGCTTTGCATCTGGAATGCCCGACCTTTGGTTTGGACTACGTCTTTACTTATGAGAGCGAAGATATCCCACAGCGCGTCTTGTCTTTTTTTGCAGGACGTTTGAAGATGGGTATGATGGCTATTCCTTCAGCCGATTATCTGCAGTATTATGCAGGGGAACAGCGCCGTGTGATGGAATATCGTCTGAATCTTTCCCCGGAGCAAAAGATGGAATTATGGCGAGTGCTGGATGAGATTGTCCAAGAGGGTATGGATAAACCCTATGATTACGTCGAGCATGGGTGTGCGGTATCGTGCCTTCAGTCGCTACAGGCTGTTCCTGGATTAAAAATCAACTATAATATCCCGAAGGAAATACGGAGAATGACCATCAAGGATGCCTTCTATGCATATTCGTCTCCCGGATGGGCACGATTTGAGATTATCACGATTGCAGGTGGCGTGGTGGATGATATCCACTATCCGCAGTTGAAGAGACTGATTGCGCCGCAAGAATTGCTGATGATACTCAAGCAATCCTCAGTTGACGGGAAACCATTTATTGTTGGAGAAAATGAATTGCTGTCAGGAATTCCGCGTGAACATACATGGTTCTCGCCTATGGTGTTTGCGTTGCTCGTGCTTCTTCTCGCGATGGCAAACTTCTTCTTCCGTCAAGAGTACATTAGTATTTTCGTGCTTTCGATTCAGACTTTAATGGGTTGCTTGATAACTTATTTAGTTTGTTTCTCAACACTATGTGCTACGGAGTGGAACTGGCTGATTATACCATTTAATATCCTGCCGGCTATTTGCTGGCATTGGCGCAAGTATTGGGCGCTGCCATTCATGGCTATAGTGACTATATGGAGCATTGTGATGGCCGGACAAATGATATGGGGACATGTGTTGGTGGATTGGCCGCATATTGTGCTCGCTCTGGCCTTTGCTGCCGTTTTATTGAAGCAATATCTCGTTAAAACAAAATAATTGAAAAATTTTAAAGTACAAAAAGATATGAAAACAAAACAAAATTTTGAAATGAAAAAGAATTTATCGCAAACGTTTTTGCGTTTGCTGATGGTGCTATCGGTGCTACCCATGGCAATCTTGAATGCGTGGGGAGGAGGTATAACTGGTGCATCATCGTATGTCAAAACTGAAGCTGTAGCACCAGCAGAAGGATTGGTATACTGCAACAAATCGAATGCTGTCACGCCATCTGATTCTGATTACAAGCGATATTATCCTGGAGGATCCGGCACAGGAGCAGATAATACGGGTTGTTATGTAAACCTTGGAGCAGCAAAATCCGGTGTGTATATCTATTGTTGGGCAAAGCCGGCACGTGGATATGAATTCGATCATTGGGATGGTTACGAAAAGGGGTATTTGCCTTACGGCGATCAAAATAAAAGTAAACCACTTGATACCGGTAGTTGGAATGGTGTTAACGATCAGATGGTTGGTACATGCGGTAACGGACAATCAACATATAAACAGCACCAGGCATATTTTAAACCAGTCGCCTCCTTTACAATTACCTATACACCTCCTGTTGGAGGCTCATATAATGTAAACTATTCATATCTCAAAACCCGCGAAAAAGAAGGAGGAGAATATGAATTCTATACCGCGACAGAAGATTATGATCTTACTCCGTCATTAGAAGAAGCGACGGTGGTTACCTCATATGCGGCAGATAAGATTACTTTGACTACGCCTACTACTGCAACAAACTTTATTGGTTGGTATGAAGGAGAAACACTTCTTGGTATGGGAACGGGGTCCAATCACTCTTATACCTACACGGCTCATGCTACGGGGGTTACTGTCTGTGCTCAATTCAAGGAGATAGGCTGGGGAGATGTGTCAGGTGATTTAACTGTCAATGCGACGGCGAAAGATACCTATAATGGGAAGAAAGTTTACATTGCCTGTCCTACCTTAATCGGTACATGGACGGATGCTGACTTCACTATCACTACTACCGCTCTGTCTAATACTTTTGGTTCGATAGCCTTAGGTTCTGCTACATTAGACAAGACCAATAATCGATTAGAGATTCCTTATTCTTATACAGCTACTGATTGGGGAGGCATATCGGTAGATGTGACAGTTACTCCGGCATACGGAGAAACTAAGCAGTTTACTATAGCAGCTTCTGCTGAAGAAGTGGTGGCTTATGAGGCTTGTATCGAAGAAAGCGGTGTGCGTACCTATACCGGTAGCTTGGACGATATGATGGCGCAGGCAAATAATATGAACAACAAGCCTACACTTAAGCTGATGCAGGATATGGCAATTACGACACCGCTATCATTTACTCAGTCTTTTACTTTTGACGTAAATGGTAAAGTGCTTACGGCCAACTGTGCTTCGGCATTTTCTATAGACGCAGCAGGCATAGATGTACAGATTATCGATGGTAGTTTTACGCAAGTAGGTGAGATCCATACCTCTTACTCATCTTCCGGCAATGTAAACGTGGTTACATTTACAAAAGCTGCTAAACTGACTATGCAAGGTGGTACACTTTCGGTTGAGAATACCGGAACGGGTAGTGCTTACGGTGTAGATGTACAGCAAGGAAGTATTTTCTATATGACTGGCGGTGATCTGACGGTTACTGCTACTACCGGCAATGCACAAGGTGTGCACGTTGCGACATCAAACGATTATGCGACTTTTAATGGAGGTTCCATAGTGGTTTCTGCTCCCACGAATGCTTACGGTATGTGGTCGGCTGGTCAAAGTAATATTACGAATGCTACGATTACGGTTGAGGCTACTACCGGTGCAAATGCGTATGGTGTGTATGTTAATGGCGGAACTTCTACCATGACAACTACTGATTTTACCATAAATGCAGCAACGGCCAATGCGTATGGCGCTAATGTCAATGCTGGTCGTTTGAACTTCAATGGTGGTAAGTTGGAAATATCTGCAGTGACGTCGGATGTATATGGTGTACATATTGCCAGTGGCGCTATTGCAAATATACAACAAAAAACTGATGTGAAGGTGGAAGCTACCGGTGTCAGTGGAACGAAAGTGCTTGGCGTGAATAACCTCGGTACGGTGAGTCTTAATAATATTACCGTAACTGCAACTTCTCCTACTGATAATGCCAAAGCCATTAATACTGCCTCAAGTGCTATCTCCACAACGATTGAGGATGGAACCTATACCGCCAACGCGGAAACGGGATTAGCGTATGGCTTGCATCATCAATATGGTGCGCTGAGTGTAGATGGCGGTACATTCAAAGGTATTGTAAAAACAAGTGGTACAAAAGCATATGGTGTTTGTGCAGTAGCCAATGCTGAGATAGCTAATGCTACATTGTTGGGCGAAACACGAGGGAGTGGTAATACGGCTTATGGTTTTGATTGCGATGTGGCGGATAAGGACATTACATTGACTAACTGTGCGATTTCCGGATTGTCTGCAAAAAGCAAAGCCTATGCGATTTATACGAAAGCCAATGTAGCCGCAATTAATTGTACTTTGACAGCTACAACCTCAGGTTCAGATAATGTTAACGATGGCGCAGAAGCATATGGAATGTATGCTGAGAACGGTACGAATGTATTAACGAATTGTAGTGCAACGATTACATCGAATACGATTAAGTCGTATGGTATAAACCATGTTGCCGGCTCGCTGACAGTGACAGGTGGTATTTATGTTGTCAAGGCAAAACAAGCAACAGCTTCAACAGATGAAAATACAAACCTATATGGATTGTATAACGCAACAGGTGTAACCAGTACAGTAAATGGCGCAGAATTCCGAGTAACGGCTGAGAATGCTTCTCGAGCACAATATGTTTACGGAGCATATATAAATGGCACATTGAATAGTACTAGTGCTACATATAATGTAACGGCGCGTAGATATGTATATGGTATACAAGGTATGGGTAGTTCGAACCTTGCCTTAGCTAATAATTCCATTCGCGTGGAAGCCACGAATACTGCTACGACTAATAGCAATAGTTCGTGGAGCTATGGTATTTATGCTAAGAAGGATTTTTCAATCAATGGAGACAAAGTGGATGCAATCGGTCAGATTAAAGATGTGTATGCTATGTTCTTCGATTCCTCTACTTCAAAAGGCGATGTGTTAGATGGCAAATTCTCTGCGCAAGGCAATGGTACTAATGGGTATGGCGCATTGAACGCAGCCGCTACGGTAGGAAAAGTGTACTTAAAAGGTGGTGTCTATAAATCTGCTATCAATCTTGCTAAATACGCCTACACAGATTATAAGGTGTATAATATGGATGGTTCGCACCCCGACTATGCAGATGGTTACCGCTATACAATTGCCACGGAGAATCCGAGTCCGTATGTATGCCGGATAGTTGGAGGAGCTTACTATGCGACATTGAAGGAAGCGCTTCAATACACATTGGATAATAGCGGCAACTATACGATTGTAATGACGCAAAATCATACATTGCCTGCTGGTGAATATACTTTGCCGGCCAATGCTACATTGGTAATTCCTTATAAATTCGATCAGAATGCTATTACAGTACAGGGTAGTAACCCGGCAGATCCGGATACCCGTATTACAGCAGGCTTAGTGGAGAATTTCCTATGCTTAACAATAGCGGATGGAGTCCATCTTAATGTGAATGGAAAGATTGGTGTAGGAGGCGAATTATTCTGTCAAGAATCGAACAAATCTAGTTACATCAATGGTCCATATGGTCGCATCCACATGGAAGAGGGAAGTCTTATTCAACTCAATAGCGGGTCGTTTCTCTACGCGTGGGGAATGATTACTGGAGATGGAAATATTATTGTTAAAAACAATGCCGAAGTACATGAAATGTTCCAAGTAGGAGACATGAAGTCTGCGAGCAACTTAGCAAATTATTACAACAATAACTCAGAAAAATTCTTCCCGATAACCCAATATGGCATTCTAAATATAGAAGTGCCTACTACATATTACTATAATTCACGATTGATAGGGGCTTTGTTGTGTTATTACCCAGGACTCGGCGGTGTTTATTACGGAGAGAAGAATGTAAAATTAGTAGGCACCGAGAACGCATTATTTGAAATAACAACAGAGAACGAAGCTACATGGGTGCGCAAGTCGTACAAAAATGCCCGTCAAGTATGGGATATAAACAGTTCTGCAAAGTTAGGATCAATATCAATATCGATAAGTATTTCCGGTCTAAGTAGTTCATTTAATTCGGCTAATTACATTCTTCCGATTACGAATAATATGGATATGCATGTATTAAGTGGTGATTTTGAGATTACTCATAATGCGGAATTATTGCCGGGTTCTACAATAGAAATTGATAAGACTGCTTCTTTAACAATTAATGAAGGTCAGAAATTATATGTCTTTGACAAAGATCAATGGCCGTTCTCAACGGGCACCGTGGATGCCGCGATTAATGTGCATGGTAACATCAATGTAAATGGTGCATTATATACCACTCAATCTATTGCAAATGGAACGAATGCAACACATGGTGCAAACATCTATTCCAATAATGCGGATGCAGGTACGATAGCATTTGAGAATGCAGCACCGTCTAGCACCACAACTATTGACCTTATAACTGGTATTGCAAATAGTGCGAAGGTAAAGAAAACCGTGACGATGGATCCTGCGAAACTGAAGAATGGAACAGGGGCAAGTCAACCATTCACTCCGACAAGTGGAACGGATGCGGGACATGCGTTCGCGTATATCAATAATGAATGGCAGGTGACATATACGGATGGTTGCTTTGAGATAAAAGGTGAACATGTATATGCTAAACCGGGTGATTATGTAGAATTGAAAAAGCAGCGTGAAGTAGTAGGTGATTACGACGACTTGTATATATGCGATAATCATACTTATTTGTCCATAGATGAGACGCGTATGTTTATACATCTTCCAGATGATGAAGGCGACTGCCAATGGTGGGAAGTCGAGGCTACTACCGATCCGACTGTCTTTGAGTGTACAAAGACGGGCTATGAGGGATTCTACTATTACGATAATAGCAATCCGAATCCGCAACTATGGACTTGGGCACTCAAGTCCGTTGAGGTTAAGTTCTATGCAGCAGAAACCGGCGAAGAGGTGCTAAAAACTATCACCACGGATTTCAATGGCGTACCCAATCAGGCTGTTATTGCAACTAACCCGGCGAAAGCCACCACAGATGCGGCTACTTACCAATTCTATGGTTGGAAGAGTAGTGTAACCGGAACCGAATATCCTTGGACAGCTACATTGGAAGTTGCTACTGCCGATATGTCTTACCGTCCGGTATTTACTGCAACGCCGCGTAACTACACCGTTACATTCAAGAATGCCAATAATGGCGCTGATGTGCCTGTTGAGACGGCATATAACACTCATCCGGTATGCACACCGGCTCCCACCAAGAACGCAACGGCACAATACACGTATTACTTCCAGTATTGGTTGGATTCGGATGGCGTAACGCAATATGCTCCGGATGCTGAACTGCCGGTTGTTACCGGTGCTACCTACTATACCGCCGTTTGGACACAGACAGTCAACAAGTATTCCATTATTTGGAAGAATGGCGATGATGTGCTCGAAACAGATACCAAACAGGAGTATGGATCGGCGACAGCATACAATGGTGCCCTGCCGACCAAAGAAACGGATAACAACTATGTATATGCATTCAGCGGCTGGCGCAGCAGCATGACAGGTCAGACCTATGCAAATGGAAGCACCCCTGAGGTAGCCGGCGAGACGACCTACGAGGCACAATTCACTACCACTCCGCGTTATAAAGTGACCTTCACTAATTATGACGGTTCTGAGTTATACCATGAGTATGTAACGCAGAATGAACATCCTATATATAATGGATTAACGCCCGGACGTGCGCGTGACTACGATGGTTATTTCAAGTTCATCGGTTGGAAGAACAGTGATGGTACGGACTTTGGCCCGAATGCAACCCTTCCGGCTGTAACAGGCAAGGAAACCTATACCGCGCAGTATGACTACGTGACCGAGCTGTATCTAATTACGCTCAATAATGTAGATGGCGCAGGAGCTTCTTGGTCCGGCAAGTTCGGTGTGGGTTCCACTCCGTTCTATGATCCGAATAATGATGACGTGGCTGATATGCCGACCAAGGCAGGTAACGCGCAATACAGCTATCCGTTTGAGGGATGGGATCCGGAATTGGAGCCTGTTTCCGGCGAGGCGAGCTATACTGCGCTGTTTGGTCAGCAAATCAACTCGTATACCATCACCTTCGCGAACCTTGACGGAAACGGTAAAGAGCGTGAGGTAATAGTGGAATATGGTCAAACGCCTGTTAGCCCGGAGACTCCGGAGAAGGCGGATAACTACTTCACTTATGATTTCTTAGGCTGGGCAGAAGGCAGTATTGCGGCTGTGACGGGTGATGCTACCTATACGGCGCAGTTCAGCAGTACCGGAACACCGCGTACCTTCCCGATCACCTTCGATCCGGATAACGGCGTAGATGCTCCGTATGTGGTGAATGTGGCATACGGTCAGACTCCGACGACTTCTGATCCGACCAAAGCGGCTGACGCGTCTAATACGTATACGTTCTCCGGTTGGACTCCTGCTATACATGCAGTGGATGGCCCGGCAGAATATACGGCGCAATATACTCCTACCATTCGTACATACACGATTACATTCAAAAATTACGATGGTACAGTACTTCAATCTACTTCGATGCCCTATGGCGCGACACCTTCGTATAGTGGAGTTACACCGGTAAAGCCTGTGGATGTGGCGAATAGGAAAGTATATACATTCGATGGATGGTCTTCTACGAACGGAGGATCTAAACTGAATGAACTGCCTGCGGTAAATGGTGAGGCAACCTACTATGCACATTATACAGAAGCAACGTATGTGGCTTCCGTTATACATGGAGGTGGTGAATCTTATAAGACATCATGGTCTAATGCATATACAGATGCACAGGCAAATGATATCATAAAATTGTATGACAATTTGACATTTACTAGTGCTGTATCTATAGCTAAAAACTTGACTATAGACTTGAATGGTCATACTATGTATCGTACAGGTAGTTCTACTAGTGCAATATATTTGATACAAATGAGCACAGCGAATGTTACTCTGACGATTGAAGATTCTAATCCGCTTGGTGGAGGTTTAATCCATTGTGTAAACACGAGCAGATCAAGTTATGCAATTAATGTAACTCAATCTGCAACAGTAACGATAAATGGTGGAACAATCAAAGGCGAAAAGCAAAACACAAGCACTAACACAAGCCGTATTGGAGTAGGTGTGTACTTAGCAAATGCTAATGCCCGTTTAAATATCAATGGAGGCGAAGTGATAGGAACATCTTCGGGTGGTAATAATTATGCTGTTAGTCATTCTAGTACCTCAAATGGCTACACCACGGTAACTGGAGGAAAATTGAAGGCTGCTACGAGTATCTTCCAGAATCCTTCTACAAGTAGAGTAACACTTCATGGCGGTTATTACAACAAGGACGTATCAAGTAACTGCGTGGCACCATACTATGACTTTGCTACAACAGAAGAGGAAAGAGCAGTGGTAGGTAATGACTACACGCATAAGGTGGCAGCAGCTTATACCATTACGTTTAACAATTGGGATGGATCTAATCTGGCTACTCTGCAGAAGCAGATTGTTGGAACGACTCCAGCATACACTGGCTCCACACCGACTAAAGAACCGCAAAGCTTGTACACCTTCCGTGCATGGAAGGCAGAAGGCGACGAGCATGAGTATGATATGGATGCTCTCCCGCCTGTAGCAGGCAATACTACCTATGTAGCACAATTTGATGTAGCAGAAGAGTTTGTCATAGACGGTAATACATCGATTAATAACGATGTGGAAGTGATCAATACGGTGGTTGTTACAACCGGTGTCTTGAATACGAACGGACATACCCTCACGACCACGAATCTCATTCTGGAGGCTGATCCGGCCACTTCCGGTCAGATTGCTGATGGAAGTTACGTAAATGTTACCGGAAATGTGTATTACGATCTCAAACTCAACACCGCTGCTCGTCATTGGCATGCGTTCGGTGTGCCTTGGGCAGTGGATCTGAATGTTAATCCGCTGACGGAGGTAGAGACAGGTCGTACGTTGACGCTCGGTAGCCATTATGAAATCGTGTACTACGATACCTATACACGTGCTGCGCAAGGCGCAGGTGCTCATTGCTGGAAGTACCTCAAGCATTATGACCAGGCCGGTCAGCCGATAGACGAATTGGCTGCGGGTAAGGGTTATATGATCGCCTTCACGAGCCCTGTGCAAACCGTTCGCTTCGTGAAGAAATCCGGTGCGCCCATTTTCTTCGACGGCTCAAACAGCGTGACTGGCGGAGCCGGTGAAGATGGCGGATGGAATGCAATCGCCAACCCGATGGCATACCATGCTACGCTGAATGCCGGTCCTACAGTGGGTTATGTGCACGACGGCGGCGAGATAGGCAGCGACGGCTATACGCCCTATGACATCAACGGTACGAGATATATCGTAGGTAAGACGGTGTATGTGCAGGCTTCCTCGGATGCTTCGATTGTAGTAGAACCGGCAGGAGAGGCAGGTGAAATGACCGTCGTTTCCGCTCCTAAGCGTCGTCAGAAGGCAACCGACAAGCAGTACCTCTCGCTAAGCGACTACTATGCTGTCTCGCTGACCAATGCCGACGGCGTAGAAAGCAAGGTATATGTATTGCCGGAAGAGGATAAGGCCGACAAGTATGTCATCGGTCACGACTTGAGCCAATTCAGCATGAGCGACAAGAAAGCTCAGATCTGGGTGGATCGCTATGACACCAAGTTGGCACTGAACACCACGGCTCCTGTCGCCGATATGGCATATTTCCCGATCAGCCTATATGCACCTGCCGAAGGAGAATACACAATTAGCAGTCTGCCGTCGGAAGTCAGTGATCAGTATATGGTATATCTGACGCTGAACGGCAAGGCCATCTGGAACCTGAGCAGCAGTCCGTACACGCTGACGCTCAATGGCGGTATTGATAGCAACTACGGCCTGCGTCTGTACGCGGAGCAGAGTCCGCAAACGACAACCGGTATCGACGAAGCTGTCATCGATGCACAGGGTCAGACGCAGAAAGTGCTGATCCACGACAAGGTATATATCATCCGTGGCGACGAGGTATACACGCTTGACGGCCGCTTGGTGAAATAATCCAGGATACCAGAATACCAGCAAACCAGTATACCAGTTAAAAACTCTTACGAATTATGAAGAAGCAACAATATATATCACCTCTCTGCGAGGTACTCAGCATGAACACAGTCCTCATGCAGGCGTTTGGTCCGGCCAGCATGCCGAATGATCAGTTTAACGGCAGCAACCCTGCCCCTGCAAAACACGCTACGGACGCGTTCTAAGTAACGGCGATCGATTATCAGAGAAAGACCTCTTGCACACTCGTGCGCGAGGTCTTTCTTATGCACTTTTGACGGGTTTGCACTACAAAATGTAGATTTTTTCTATTTTTGTGTGGAAAAATTTGGTACTTTCCGATTATTTTTGTAACTTTGCACGCTTTTTTGTGCAAAGGTATAGAATTAATGAAAAAAATACTGAATATACTAGTAATGACGATTGGGCTCTTGCTCGCGGGTGCGCACGCATCATTGTGGGCAAGAACGGGCGATACGTGTGAGGATCCGATCCTGCTGACGCCAAACTATAGCCAGCGTATTATGCAGGCCGGTGAATACTGGTATGTAGCTAATACGTTCGACCTGCCGATGGCGATTACGTTCCGTCCGGCTACTCAGACTGCGGAGGCTCCGAGGCTGAAGCTGGACTTCAGTTGTACGTCAGGAGTGTATGACGATCCGATCTTGTGCGATCTGTTCTGTCGTACCAAGCCGGCTCATATATCGCTACCGTACGAACAGCGACCGCCGAAGAGCTATGACGAGCAAGGCAAGGTGTACTACAGCGTAGAGTTTGGTTCGTTCTATCGCGATTTGCTGCTAGGGCAAGGTATTGACTATAACGTCCCTGTCTATATCCATGCTACCTTCTACACGGGCGGTATGCTGGAGATGGAGCCGGATGCGTTCAACAACTGTATGGACAATGCCAAGTTCATGCACCTGGGTGATACCGTGCAGGTGCAAGCTCGCGATACGGACCGTCACGTGATTGTGCCCTACATCCAATGGCAATACGATTCGATTCGCTATGTATGGCAGGGTGCACAGCCCTGTATCTTTGCGGTGAGCAACACGTGTGACTTCGATCCCCGTACCAACGCGTCCTCTATCATCGATGGTGGTCCTAACCGACCCATCCAACCGGGAGGCCAATTCAAGGTGTCAAGCGCGCTGCTGATGCAGTATGTGTATGACCAAAAGAATTATCCTAACGATGCGGGTATGTACTTCGCGAAATTCTATAGCGAAGCGCCGGGTGTTATGAAGATAGAGCGAATCCCCGCTCCCGCACCGAGTTGTGGCGCTACACAGATGCGTCTGGGCGAACAAACCACGCTGGAGCGCAACGATACCAATACCGTCTATGCTATGCCGAGCAGTTGGATCAAGTCGATGCAGTTCACTTCACCCACATCGCATATCCTGAAGATGTATGTGGGTAAGAAATGCGACTTCCTCCTCTCGGAAGCTATAGCGGTCTATCAGTACGACCGTATCGAGAATGGTCATCAGTTGGACCTGTTCGAGTCGGACATGACTGCGCTTTGGAACCAGAAGCTGAGCAACGAGAACTATCTCTACGTGCGCTTTGAGTGCTCCGACAAGACGACTGTGCGTCCGGCGCTCTGGACTCCTTCGGATTGTATGAAAAAGGCTTCCCGTCTGGAGAAAGGCCAGACGATAGATATCGCAGCCAGATCAAAGGATGTATATGGCATCTATTATGCTGACTGGAAAGGCGGTGATATGAACGTGAGCTGGAAAAGTACGCAGGCTGCTTGTACGTTCTATATCGCCGACACCTGCGATGTGCCGAATAGCTCTACCGCTCCGGTGTTCTATACCGGAACAGCGCCGAAGAATAATGTGCCTCTGGTGATTCCGCAGGCTACGGTGGACTCCTGGGAGTCGCACGTAGATCCGGACGGCTATCTGTATATCCGCTTCTATTCGTCAGCGAAAAGTAAGATCACGTTGACCACTACTGCACCGGAAGAGGAGGATAATCCGTGCCCGACCTACGACTCGATCAGCGAGGTGCTGGCATGGGACAGCTGCTTCTGGCGCGGACAGATGTACTACCAGAACGGACGTTATACCGATTATGGTACGCTGGATCCGGAGACTGAGTGTTATGACTCGATCTTCACACTCGAACTGAAGATTCGTACCACCTTCTATGATACGTATACCGAGACGGCCTGCGACAGCATCGTCTATCACAACAAGACCTACAGGGAGAGTGGCACGTATCTCGATACGATGGGTGTGACCGGCGGCAATCGCGTCATCATGACGCTCAACCTGACGGTGAATCACTCTACTGCTGCCATGCAGGTAGTTCGCCAATACGAGCCGTTCACTACCGCTACCGGACGCGTGATCAATACGACGGGAATATACCTGGATACGATAACTAATGTGGCCGGTTGTGATTCGGTGATCACCTATGATGTGACGATTTATACTACTGAATATGAGCAGATTACGGAGACGGGTTGCGATAGCATCGTGATAGATGGCAAGCGCTATACCGTCAGCGGTGAATACAGCGATACGCTGGTAGCTCAGGATGGCAATCGCACCATTAAGATGCTGGTGCTGACCATCAACCATTCTACCCGTAGCGAGTTGACCCGCTCGGCGTGTGACTCCTATACTTCTTCGCAAGGTATTGCTTATACCGAATCTGGCGACTATACGGAGCATACCGTCAACAGCGCCGGATGCGACTCCCTCATTACGCTCCACCTCACGATAGGTCATACCGACTTTGCGGAAGAGACCCGCGAGGCATGTGTGGAGTATGTGTCGGGGTCGGGTAAGATATATACCGTTTCGGGTGATTATCTGGATACCGTTCCCAATCTGGAGGGCTGCAACACCATCGTGACGCTCCACCTGACCGTTATCCCCGATTGCCGTACCTACGACACCGTCTATTTCTGTGCGGGTCTGAATACGCAGCACGAGGAGCAGATAGGTGATCTGGTACACCGCTACCTGCCGTATCGCTACGAATCGCCTGCGGTATGGGACTATATGGACGGCGTGATACTTGCTACGGAGAAAGAACGTACGCTGGTGGATCTGGTACGTGCCGAGCAGAACCTGCGTGAGCACTATAGCGGCGACCTGACACCGGTGCAGACGATCCGCTGGACCGTCCACTATGAGGGCGAAGACGGCTATCAGTCGCTGGAGGCCGGCAATGGTCCGCAATGGATCCGCCCGGGCATGATCGTGCTCTATGTGCAGTTTGTCTGCGGCGAGCAGTATCGGAGCAATTTCACTACCGACATCGTAGCTCCCGAAGCCATGACAACGGCTGTCAAACGCATGGAGAACGGCCGCGTAGTGATCTTCCGCGGCGGAGAGAAATATACTGTTTTAGGTATAAAGATTGATTAAGAATGAAACGAAACCTCATCATACTACTGCTGACAGTGTTCGCGCTGGGCGAGATGGCTGCTAAGAGCGATCCGCCTACGACGGATACAACGTCGTGCGAATGGCAGCGATGGTACTACGACGCACCGGCTTTCTATTGCGAGTGCGCCTACAGTTCGCATGTGTTCGCTTCGCCGCTCGATACTGTCTTCAGCGGATCGCTGTGGTTCACTGCCACGGTCGATGACCTGAAGAAGGGCCTCTCGGCCTATTGGTTCTCGTCCGACTCGGTGACGCTGGAGGTCTATCCGCTCTGTGTGAGTCAGAATCCGGCTATCACCGTGACTATCGCGCCCAACCGGATGTATGAGTTGGATATGACGGAGATCAACCAGAAGCTCGACGAGATGGCCGACATGGCTTACCTGCAGGCCTTGACACCGCATATACATGTCTATACCCGCCGTGGCGGCGAGGGACATGTCTATTGCTACCCTTACGACCAAGGTCCGCACTCGACCTGCGACGCAGCGCTGGAGATGCGCCCGGGCATGACCTATGTATGTAATAACGAGGAGAACGTCTATTGGCTCGATTGGCGCAATATTTCCAGCCGTGGCAGTGCACTGCTGCGCTGGTTGCACCGTCCAAAGGGAGTAAAGCAGACCTGTCAGCCGGCAGAGGTATGGATCACGCGCGACAGCTGCAACGGCGCAGAGGTGGCTCGCACTACGCTGACCGACTCGCTGCATGTCTATCGACTGGACTCCGCAATGCTGGTAGGTGCCCGTCAGGCGCAAACCAACCTCTGGGTGCACGTACAGCATGCTGCCGGCTTCACCGGCCGCTTGACATATTTCAACAACCCGCTTTATGTTGATCCGCTCGATCCGATACAGCAGTCTATCTGTCTGGGCAAGAGCCTGACGGTCAACTCGCGTGTCTATAGCGCCGACACGGCGTTTGTAGATACCGTATGGGTGGGGCGCGACTCGCTGGCTATGCAGTCGGTGCAGCTGACTTTCCAGCAGCCTGCGGAGATCAAGGATACGCTCTATCTAACTGAGCGTCAGATGCGCGGAGGCTATGTGCATCAGCCCACGGGCATCGTGCTCTATGAGTTCGGCGACTCGATCATCGATGTGGTCAAGGCTAATACCTGCACTGTGCGCTACCACGTATGGATATTCAATTCCACAGGCATAGAGGACGCAGACGGTACCCGCTCGGCACGCAAGCAACTGCAGAACGGACAGTTCTTCATCCTGATAGACGACCGAAAATATACCCTTTTGGGACAACAAATAAACTAAATATCAACCAAATTAACTCAATTTATTAACAAACAACCCAATTACATGAAAAAGATTTTCTTACTTACCATGGCATCGTTGATGACCGTCTTTGCGATGGCTGTCGGACGTAACGATGGTAGTACCAAGGCAAATGCCAAGGAATTTGATTGGGATAAAGGAGTCACGATACCGCAAGACTCGATCAACATGTGGCTATGGTATCGCGTACCCCTTACTCCTCTCTATGAGGAGGAGAATCCCTCTCTGACACTCTATCTGACCAACCCGAGTAATGCAGTTGGAACATCGGTAGATGTTAACATGAAGGCTGAGGTAGCCGGTCAGTCGGAGTCGAAAGACTACACGATTGCTGCTCGTCAGTACAAGACCTACACGGCTAATGCAAAAATGCTTGTGACTATGCGTCAGACCGAGATCTACGTGCAGCTGAAGGCCACCGGCGTACTGAAGTTCAGTGCTAAGGTGTATGAGTCTGCCGATCTCGATGAGACCTGTAAGGATGCACGCACGCTTGCTTGGGAAACCGAGACTACGCAGAACCCGAGCTATTCCGCTTGGTGGAAAGTGAGCCTCAAGCCCATTAAGAATGTAGAAGGCTATGATGCACAGGTGACGCTGCGCAACACCGGCTCGAAGACGGTGAACCTCAAGATCGGTCAGTCGCTCGACTGCCCGTCGTCCGGTACGACCCGTCGTGATTATGAGTTGGCTGCAGGTGAATCTATCGTCAAGAAGATTCCGCGTGACATGATCACCAGCGTGCAGCCTGATGAGCTCTACTTCGGTATTGAGAACGTAGAATCGAAAGTGTCGATCAAGGTAGAGAAAGTGGCTCAGCCGCCCGTACCGGTTATCCCCGCAGCAACTTTGATGCCCGGTGTTAACCTGCTCGTGACTGACACGATTGAGCCGATGCCTGCAGGCCAGACGCTCTACAAGATCAGCGTAGCCGACATGGATTCGCTGGCTAAGTATGAGCCGGAGTTTACCTATCGCAACGCAGGCTCTACTCCTGCACATGTGAAGGTCCAGATGGCATTCAGCCGTCCGGCTTTCAGTACCAGTGATACGGAGTATGATCTGGCCGCTGGCGACGAAGAGATCGTGGTTTACAAGAAGAACATGTTGGAAGGTATGGAGGGTGTTGACTCGATCTACCTGCTCACTACCGTAACCGGCGATGTGAACTTCTACGGCCGCTTCAAACACGTACGTGAGGGTAAGGCTTGTAAGACCAACATCCCATTCAACTGGGAGGGTGGCCATACGCAAGAGGCTCGTACCACCCAGTGGTATGCAGTGGATGTAACGGAGGCACGCGAACGTCACATGGATATCATCGTTTCGCTGCTCAACCTCAATGAGGTAGGCGGAGCTACCGCTTCGGTCAAGGCTTCGATGGCATTCTCCTGCCCGTATATCGACGTTCAGGAACTCACCCGTTCGGTGAAGGCCGATGGCAAGGTGGTAACACGCCGTCTCGCATACTCTACCTATGGTATGTTGTCCGATGTTATCTACATCGGTCTGGAGACCAACCAGCCCCTCAAGTTCTGGGCTGACACGGTACCCACCAAGACCAAAGAGCCCGACGAGGCTTGTTTGACTGCTAAGTCGTTCGATTGGGAGCAAGGTGTGCTGCAGGAGGCTAACGATACCGTTTGGTATGTAATCGCTATGGACTCTGTTCGTACCATGGCGGCTAAGTTCCCGACGGTGTATGTACACAACCTGGGCGATGCCGAGGCTGCTATTACGGCTGAGTTGTCGCTGGAGTGCCCCGATTCGATTGCTAACCAGAAACGCTCGATTAAGATTGCAGCAAATGGTACGTTCAGCAAGCAGTTGTCGCGCAACTTGTTTGAGAACATATCGCAGGATACTGTTTACCTGAGAGTTATCTCTACGCAGCAAGTGCATGTTCAGGTGCGTCTCACCGAAGAGGCTGAGGGTACCAGCTGCGCATCGGCTATCCCCTTCAACTGGGTATCCGGCAATTCGCAGGCTGCTAACGCCAACCTCTGGTATTATGTAGACCTGCGCGACGTGATGGAGAGAGGCAACGACCTCAAACTCCATATTCAGAACAAAGATAACGAGACCTGCAATGGCGTTCTTCAGTTGGCTTATTCATGCCCGGACGAAGGAGCTCCGAGTATTCAGGAATTCAAGTTGGCCGGCAAGGCAGAGAAGACCGTCAAGATCCAGAACAGTGCGCTCGAGACGCTGCAGAATGGTATCGTTTATATTAACCTGCGAGGCAATACCGCCCTCCGTTTCTGGGCTGACACGCTGAAGGTTAAACCTTACGATACCATCTCCGGAGAGGGCTTGACCCTCATCCCCTTGCAGTGGGATTCGCTCTATACCCAGTCGGTTGATACCGCTTGGTATATCATCCCGAAGTCCGAGATCGAGAAGGTTCGCAATATGGATGACAAGGTGACGCCGGTTGTACATGTTATCAACCTTGGCAACGCCGAGACGACCATCAAGGGCGAGGCTGCCTTTGCATTCCCCATCGTTAAGTCGATGATGACCAAGAACCTCAAACTCAAGGCTAAACAGCACTACAAGGATACAGTGATGGCCGGTACGTTCGAGCAGTTCATCAAGAAGGACTCGATTATCATCCGCGTTACTCGTCCGGTTGGCTCTGCTGACTTCCAGTTCAGCGCTCAACTGGTGAAGGCATTCAACGGTAATGACCGTAAGACGGCTATTCCTCTCCAGTTAGGTAAACTGATTGAGCAAAGCGCTAATACAGCGATGTGGTATAAGGTTAATACTGCTGACTGGAAGAAGAACCGCACGTTGTACGACAAGTCGATGATCGTATTTACCAAGAACGTAGGTACCATCACGGCTGATATCAAGGTGGAGGCTTACGATGGATACGATTCCGATATCAACCTGCTGGAGACTCAGGGAGATATCCGCTCCCCGAAGGGTGAGATTCGCCAGCGTACTTTCCCGGGACAGGTTATCTATGGCTTGGGCGATGTGGAAATCTATTTCAGGGTTTCTACCACCGATACGCTGATTTTCTACACCGAGGTGCAAGCCCAATATGCTGCGCAACCGTATGATCCGGCACAGGCTGATGCGAAACTGCTGGTTCCGAATGTAGATTACGTGATTCCTGGCGACAATCAGGAGCATTGGTATCGCGTATGTCTTCCCTATATCCGTAATAACTATAAGTACACGCACGCAAGCACGCTCACGTACGAGCTGGACGGTAAGGCTACCATCGAGGCCACGGCTACGCTGGACGACAGTCTGGCTTATGCATTGCCCGTTCGCAAGCGTACCATCAACACGGCAGGCAAGCACTATAAAGGCGAGAAACCGCTGAGCGAACTGCTTGCAAAAGCGATTAAGAAAGGCCTGCACCGTAGTCTGGATATCACTACTTTCGAAGAGACGTATGTGGATAGCATGCTCCGTCGCTTCGTGACCAGAGATTCTATCAGTGGATACGTACGTATTAAGACCGACAAGGATATCAAGGCCCGTATCAACTTGCTGCAAATCACCGGTGATTATTGCTACAACGGGATGCCTTTCGACTGGGAGCACGGTAATGTGAACCCGAAGGGCGAGACCAATTGGTTTAAGGTAAGCGTCGATTCGACGATGATCCCGGATACCTGCGACATCCGTCTCCACCTCGACAACTGGTCGGAAGGCGTGAGCAAGAGTACCGCTGATCTGCAGTTCACCTGCGAGGAGAAGCCGACCACCGTCAACAAGACCATCCAACCGAATGGTAAGGAGTGGAAGGATATCTCGCGTGACTATCTGGCTAAGATGGGATGGCCGAAGAATCTGTTTATCCAATATACTTCGGATTCCACTACTTACATGTGGATCGAGCTCATCAAGCATGTAGAGCCTGTTCCTCACCGTGACACCATTACAAACTTCGTTTGCTATGGTGACACCGTTAGGGATCTAAATAACAATCCTCACGTCATCGAAAGTGATATAGTTCTGATTGACACGCTCTTTGATCTCGTGGATTCAGTTAAGGCACAACTCTACGATTCGATCTTGGTGGATAGCATCTTCGTTAAGCGTAATCCGCAATTGTACAAGATAGATGACCAATTGACCATCAAGCGTAATGAGGTACTCGACGTAACGGCTGCCGACACCTGGTTGAGAGGCCAGTTCGCTGCTGCTCACAACGATACGCTCAAGGCGGTGAAGAATATTACATGGAAGTACTCAGTGGATGGTACCAACTACATGGACATCCCGACGACACCTCTCGAGAAAGAGTGGATCAATGTGAAGTACATCGTGTATCTCGATTGCGAAGATAGTTTGGAGAGCATCTACATGCACATCGTTCGCGATACTTTCAAGTTGGATACTACCTACTGCCGTACGTTCAGCTATGAGTGGAATGGTGATACCTACACGGAGGCTACTACCGAACCGCTGCCGAATGTTCCTTTCCATAAGACCAACATGGCAGATAGTATCGCTTATCTCCAGATCAAGTTGACCAAACTGCCGGCTCAACCGGCAGAGCTTACTGTGAAGAAGTGTAACTTCTACGAGTGGGAACTGGCAGACACTACGATCTACAATAGCGGTGACTACACCTACACCCTCGAGTGTGGTGCATCCAACGGTGGTGATAGTATCGTGACGCTCCATCTGACCATAGATCACCCGCAGATCGATACCCTGCCGGCTGTAGCTAAATACGGCAACCGTCTGCTCATGATCGATCGTAACGCGATCAACAATGATCCTAATATCGAATGGGACCTCGACTCGATCAGCGACATGCACTACGTAACGTGGTACAAGATGGTTGGCGCTGAGCCGAATCCTGCTGTGGATCAAGAGCTGAAGGGCGAAGACGGTAAGGGATGGCATGATTACTATTATACCAATGCGCTGACCGGTAAACCCCTGGAAGGCGACTTCTATGCTCGCATCGATATCCCTGCTTCTGACAGCAACTGCGGTTATATAGGTACCACCGTGGTACTCCACTGCCCGGCTGCTAACGCTGCTCCTGCACTGACGCCGACGCTCGCTCGTCCGGGTCAGGATATCCAGGTGCTCCACCTCGATCCGAATGCAGAGACGGTTATCCGCGTTTACTCGACCCAGGGTCTGAAACTCAACCAGTACATCATCACAGGTCAGGAGACCTATACGATCAAGGCTGCTGCTGAGTTCGGCTACTATCTGGTAGAAGTTTACAACGACAGCCAGAAGGTAACTTTACGTTATATTGTTAAATAAGAATAGGAGGTAGCACAATGAAGACTATAAAATCAATCCTGATTGCAGCCACTCTTATCAGTGCTTCCATGGTGTCGGCTCTGTCGGCACAGGAGGCTGAGCCCGCTCAGAAACATGAGTTCAAAGTGGCTATAGGTGACTCCGTGATGATCAAACGCGAGTGCCAAAAGTACCTCACCGGTGAGACTCCTTCTACATGGGTGTGGGATAAAGTACACACCGTACGTCAGCTCGGAACCAAGCGTAACCCGAATCAGTTCCCTGATGGTGTGCTCCTGATGAATATCTACTCGTGGATGTGCGAGGACTGCTTGATCAATGTCAATGGCAAGGCCAAGGAGTCTGCTGAGCAAGCTGCAGAGGAGCAGAAGGAGGAGCGCGAAGCCTTCGAGCAGGCTATAGCTGAACAGCAAGCTGCTGAGGACGCTGCGGCTGCCGCTGCACGTGCTAAGGCAGCTAAGGAAGAGGAAGAGCGTCTCTTGGCTGAGCAACAGGCCGCAGAAGAAGCTGCTGCTGCCGCTGCTGCCGCTCGGGCTGCCGAAGAGGCTGCTGCCGAGCAGGCTAAGCAAGACTCTATCAAGTCTGAGCAGAAATTCAAACACAACTACGATCGCTTCACGATCGGTCTGCGCGGTGGTGCAGCTTCGCTGCTTCATAGCGTGATCGACGGTGTGGACGGTAAGTGGAAATGCGGTTTCGACGTGATGCTCGACCTGCAATACGCTCACTATTGGTCGAACGACAAACGCCCCGTGGACCTCGGTATCATCGTTGGTCTGGGCGTAGGCTACGCACGTAGCGGCCTGGCTTCTACGGTGGATGATACTCCCAACCCGATCCCTGCGGATGGTGGTGGCAACATCAACTATCATATCAAGGGTAACGTCAAAGAGAACGACGGTCAGATCCAGTTGGAGGTGCCCATCCTCTTCTCCTTGATCCACGACAACGGCCTGTTCTTCAACGTCGGCCCGAAGGTCATGCTGCCGGTTTATACCCTGTATGATCAGAAGGTGGCAGACCCGGAGGTTAATGCTTACTTCACTCAGGAAGGTGTGCTCGTTCACAACGCAGCCATCACCGGTCTGGTGGATGAGAACTCCAGCGGTAGCGACAACGGTAACCAATTCAAGATCAACCTCATGTTGACCGCTGAACTGGGTTACGAGTGGACGCTGAAGAGTGGTAACTCGCTGGGCCTCGGTGCATATGCTGACTACAGCGTGTTCAATACCTTCAAGAACGACGGTATCAACACCTCGCTGCTCGACATCATCTCCGGTCCGACCAACACCCAGAATGCCGTAGTGAACACCTTGTCGGCTACCAACACGTATGCCAACAAGCTTGGTTACTTCGACGTAGGTGTGAAGGTGGCTTACCACTTCAACTTCCCCAAGAAGCACTACAAGTCGTACAAAGCCAATAAGCTCTAAAAAGGACATGACGATACTATGTATCGAAACTAGTACATCGGCTTGTTCGGCCGCCATCTGTAAGGATGGCGCGCCGATCAAGCAGTGTATCAACCTGGAGGGTGGCAACCATGCACGGTTGCTGCCTCTCTATTTAGAGGAATTGCTCTCGTTCGCGCGGGAGCAAAACCTCTCGATAGAGGCGGTGGCGCTGAGCGAAGGACCCGGTAGTTATACCGGCCTGCGCATCGGTGCCAGCACCGCCAAGGGGCTCTGCTATGGACTCAATATCCCTCTCATCCCTGTGCCTACCTTGCAGATCCTCTGCGAAGCTGCCAAGGAGCATACTGCCTTCGGTATTCAGCCTTCAGATATCTTGCTTCCGCTCATCGACGCGCGGCGTATGGAGGTCTATACCCTGGCTGAAGACGGCAAGGCTCGTGCCGTGGTAGTGGAGAATGAAGAGAGCCTAATCAATGAGCAAAGTGACAAAGTACAATGTACAAAGGAATATTACTATTTCGGCGACGGAGCAGAGAAGTGCTCTATGGTCTTTGTCAACCCCCATTGGCATTATATCCCGAATATCGTACCCGAAGCCCGATATATGGGTCGGTTGATAGCGAATAGCCGACAGCTGACAGCTGCCGAGATCGCTTACTACGAACCTTACTATCTGAAAGAATTTATTGCTGCACCTAGTCATGTCAAAGGCTTGCAATAACATAGTACTTGCTTTGCTCATGGCACTGATGCTGATGAGTTGTTCCACGCAGAAGAATACGTGGGCTACTCGTTCGTTCCATCAAACCAAAGTCAAATACAACATCCTCTACAATGGCAATCTGGCGTACGACGAAGGCCTGAAGGCCATCCGCGATGCCAACGAGGATGACTATACGCAGGTGCTTCCTCTCTATCCCGTCAGCAACCATCGGGCCGCTGAGGCTTCGGTGTCGCATATGGACCGGACTATCGAGAAGTGCCGTAAGTGCATCAAGTTGCACTCTATCAAATCGAAACCAAAACGTAACCCTAAGAAGGCGAACGATCCTAAATACAAGCTGTGGCTCCAGTCGGAGGAATTCAACAACCAGATGCACCGCGCATGGATGCGCCTGGGTGAAGCCGAGTTCCACAAGGGCGATTTCCTTGGCGCCGTCAGCACCTTCAATTATATCATCAACCATTACAAGAACGATGCGGATATCCAGGCGCAATGCCAGCTATGGATAGCGCGTGCATATGCTGAGATGGGTTGGCAGTATGAGGCGGAAGACATGCTCAACCGCGTACAACTCGATGCCCTCTCTCGCCGTCATGCCAAGCTCTATTCGGCCGTCAAAGCCGATGTGTTGCTCAAGGGCAAGCAGTACCACTCGGCACTGCCGTTTGTCAAACTGGCGATGCCCTACGAGAAGCGCCGCATCTATCGTCCGCGCTTTGCCTACGTGCTTGCTCAACTCTGCGAGATGGAGGGCCGGCGCGAAGAGGCTATCCAGTCCTATCGCTCCGTTGTGCGGATGGCTCCGCCACTCGAGATGGAGTTCAACGCCCGTGTGCGGATGGCCGAACTGGGCGGCAAGAGTGCTATCAAGAAACTGCGTACCATGACCCATCAGTCGAAATACAAAGACCGACTCGACCAACTATATGGCGCCATGGGAAATATCTATCTCGCATCCAAAGACACCGTCAAGGCGCTGGAGATGTACGAGAAAGCCATAGCTGAGTCTACGCAGGCCGGTTTTGCCAAGGCGGCTGTGCTCGTGCGCGCAGGCGATATTTATTTTGGTCAGCGTGCGTACGTCAAGGCGCAGCCCTGCTACCGCGAAGCGGCTACTATTCTCACGGCCGAGAACGATGACTATCCGCGTGTGCGCCAGCGCTCGGAGGTGTTGGACGAGCTGATTGTGTCCTACACCCAGGCTGAGTTGCAGGATTCGCTGCAGCGCCTCAGTAGGTTGACCGAGGCCGAGCAACGTGCCATCGTCGATCAGATCATCGCGGATCTCATCGAGCAGGAGAAGAACGATTCGGTCAACTCTGCACAGCAAGAACGTGAGCTGGCCCGTGGCGATAACGGACCTCGCAGTGTCAATACGGCTAATATGTTAGGCGGTGGCGGCGCACAGAAGGGCGAGTGGTATTTCTACAACCCGCAACTCATCAAGCAGGGCCAACAGGAATGGAGACGTCGCTGGGGTAATCGTCCGTTGGAGGACAACTGGCGCCGGCAGAACAAACAGGTGGCTTCCGCCTTCATGGAGGAAGAAGCACCGGATGATCTGGATACCCTGCAGTCGGATACGGCTGCTACCGAGTTGTCGCAGACGTTCAAACCCGAAACAGACACCCACAAACCGGAGTATTACCTGCAGCAGATACCACGTACGGCCGAAGACTTCGCCATGAGCGACAGCCTATGGCGCGAAGCACTCGTGGCACTCTATTATATCTATCGTGATCGATTGGACGACCAGCCGTCAGCCGAAGAGGTGCTGCATCAGTTGCGTCAACGCTGGCCCGGACATGCGTGTCTGGCGGCTATCGACGAGGAAGAACAGCTGCGTGCGTTGCGTGAAGACCAGGCTTATATCGCCCGTATGCGCAAGATGCTGGACGAACAGGACTCACTCTACGCCCGCACTTATGCTGCATATGCCCGTGGCGCATATGCTGAGGTGAAGACCAACAAACGGTACGCCGAGACGGAGTTCCCGCAGAGTCGTCTGATGCCGCGTTTCCTCTTCCTCAATGCTATAGCCGAGGCGCGTACCAACGGTCAGACGGCTTTCGTCGAGGCACTACGCGACCTCGTGTCGCGCTATGGCGAGACGGAGATGGGCGCAATGGCCAAAGATATGCTTGCGATGATGGGGCAGGGTATGGAGAGTCAGAAGGGCAGTGGCACAAGTTCACTGGCAGATATGCGTGGACAGGTGTCGGATACGCCGGCGGATACTACTGCCGCTCAACAACAGTGGGATGAAGATCGCAACCAACCGAGTGTGGTATTGCTCATCTTGCCGACGGCCGACGAAGAGGCGCTCAACAACATGCTCTACGAGGTGGCTCTCTTCAACTTCTCGCAGTTCCTCATCCGCGACTTCGACCTGCAGAAGATGCCGGTCTTCGGCGAGGGATGTGCGTTGCGCGTGAGCGGGTTTACCAATATGGATGAGGCAGAGTGGTGGATCGACCTCGTGCGCAAGAATGCCGAGATGCAGACGCTGCTACAGCAGATACAGATAAAGGCTGTCACCGAAGTGAACCTGCCTTTGCTAAACACCCTTTAGGTGTCGGGGCTTAAACGCGTGGAGAATCACCCCAAGCAAAAAGGACGGTCATTCGACCATCCTTTTGTCGGGGAGACGTGATTCGAAAATTGCGAGCCTTCGCAATAATCGTTCGAGCGAAGCGAGATAAGAAGATTGCGGTTGCCGCGATGCAATAATCGTTCGAGCGAAGCGAGATAAGAACACGCGCGTGGAGAATCACCCCAAGCAAAAAGGACGGTCATTCGACCATCCTTTCGTCGGGGAGACGTGATTCGAACACGCGACCTCCGGTCCCCCAGACCGTTGCGCTACCGGGCTGCGCCACTCCCCGTCGCGTTCGGCACTCTCGGACACGGACTGAATCACAGATTCATTAAAGTCCTCGAGGCCTCCGCTCTTCGGTCGGAATATCGCTTCGCTAGCATTCCTCCCGAGCTATTTTGACCGATTAAAACGCTAGTGTAACGATGTTTTAATCGGAGAGGAGATTTCGCGAGCCGCCTTGATTTGCAGGGCAAATCTACATAGGCGAACCGAAATCGACGACAAAGGTACTGCTTTTTTTTGAATTGTGCAAATAAAATGGCAAAAAAATTTTATATTGAGACATATGGATGTCAGATGAACGTCGCCGACAGCGAGGTGGTAGCCGCTATTTTGCAGACTACTAATGCCGAGTTGACCGACTCTTGGGAGCATGCGGATATCATCCTGCTCAACACCTGTTCCATCCGTGACAACGCCGAACAGAAAGTCGGTGCCCGTCTCCGCGAACTCAAGGCGCATATTAGAAATCAGAAATCAGAAATCAGAAATCAGAAATACACCATCGGTGTCATCGGTTGCATGGCCGAGCGGATGGGGGAGGAACTGATTCGTGAGTACGGGGTGGATTTTGTGGCCGGACCGGATGCCTATCTGGATATACCCAATCTGCTGGCGCAGTGTGAACAGGGCCACAAGGCTATCAATGTGCAACTCAGCACCACCGAGACCTATCGGCATATCATCCCGGCGCGTATCGGTCGCTCTATCAGTGGCTTCGTGTCTATCATGCGCGGATGCAATAATTTCTGTTCCTACTGCGTTGTACCTTACACTCGCGGTCGCGAACGCAGCCGTGACGTAGAGTCGATCCTCAGTGAGGTGCGCGACCTGCAAGCGCGTGGCTACAAGGAGGTGACGCTGTTGGGACAGAACGTCAACTCCTATCGCTTCGAGCGAGAAGATGGCCGCGTGGTGGATTTTGCAGACCTCTTGGAACTGGTGGCTGAGGCTGTGCCTGATATGCGTATCCGTTTCACCACCAGCCATCCCAAGGACATGAGCGACAAGACGCTCGAGGCCATCAGTCGGCACAAGAACCTATGTAAGTTCATCCATCTGGCCGTGCAGTCGGGGTCGAACCATATACTCAAACTCATGAACCGCAAATATACCCGCGAGTGGTACTTGGAGCGCATTGCCGCCATCCGGCGTATCCTGCCTACGGCTGCCATCAGCACCGATATCTTCTGCGGTTTCCACGATGAGACGCTCGAGGATCATGCCGAGACGCTCTCCCTTATGCGCGAAGTGGGGTTCGACTCAGCCTTTATGTTCAAGTACTCCGAGCGCCCGGGCACCTATGCGCAGAAGCATCTGCCGGATAATATCCCCGAGGAAGAGAAAGTACGCCGACTCAATGAGATCATCGCGCTGCAGACCCAACTCTCGCTCGAATCGAACCAACGCGAGGTAGGCAAGACGGTAGAGGTGCTCGTAGAGGGCTTCTCCAAACGCAGCCGCGACGATATGTATGGCCGCACGGATCAATACAAAACGGTTGTCTTCCCGCGCACTGATCAGAAGATAGGAGATATCGTGCTCGTGCGCATAGAAGAGGCTTCCGCCGCCACTTTGAGGGGCAAAATTATGCAAAATTGAAAAAAAATGCATTTTTTGGCCCAAATATTTGGTCATATCAAATAAAAGCAGTACTTTTGCATCGAAAACAATAAATTTTCATAGTTAAGGTTTAGGTTTAATGGCGAAAGGAGGCTGTGAAGTTTCCTTTCGTTTTTAAACAAAAAAGAGGCAATTGCCTTATTTTTTTATGGCTGAGGAAAACCAAAATATCGTTCCGGATTTGACGGACGCAGAGGAGATCCGCAAAGCGATCATCGCTGGCGAAATCATTCATCGTAAATATTAAAAACACAAGAATAGAATGGCTGTTACTTACATGACCGAAGAAGGTCTGCAGAAATTAAAAGAGGAGCTCCAGTACTTGGAGACCGTAGAGCGCCCACGTGTGATTGCCGCTATTGCAGAAGCACGCGACAAAGGCGACCTGAGTGAGAATGCGGAGTATGACGCCGCGAAAGAAGAACAGGGCATCTTGGAGAGCAAGATCGCGCATATCAAGGGCAAACTGATGGAAGCCCGCGTGCTCGACACAGCGGATATCAAGACCGATGAGGTGCAAATCCTGACGAAGGTGCGCATCCGCGTCAAGAAGACCGGAGCAGAGAAGACTTACCAACTCGTTACTGAGGGCGAAGCCAATTCCGCCGAAGGCAAGATAGCTGTCACCACGCCTATCGCCAAGGGCCTGCTGGGCAAGAAGGTGGGTGATATAGCCCAGGTGCAAGTGCCCGCCGGACTAATGGAGTTTGAGATTCTCGAGATCTCTCTCTAAATCGTTCAATCGTCTAATCGTAAGTATCATGACTATTTTTACACGCATCATCAAGGGCGAGATCCCGAGCTACAAGGTAGCCGAGGACGAGAAGAACTACGCCTTTCTGGATATCAATCCCCTTGTTAAGGGCCACACGCTCGTGGTGCCCAAGCTGGCCGAACCGGAATCGGACTATATCTTCGATTTGACGGACGAGCAGTTGCAGAGCCTCATGCTCTTTGCCAAACGTGTTGCCAAGGGGCTGAAAGCCGCTACGGGATGCAAGCGCGTAGGCGTGGCTGTGCTTGGCATGGAGGTTAACCATGTGCATGTCCACCTCGTGCCGATGAACAGCGAGAAAGACATGATCTGGACCAATCCCAAGCTCTCCTTGCCGGCCGAAGAGATGGCCTTCATTGCCAACTCCATCGCCGAAGCAGTGGAGAAGCAATAAAATCGATTACGTAGTATCGTAATTGAAAAAGCGACCTGCAAGGGTCGCTTTTTCTTTCCTCTTTCCTCTTACCAGACGCTTACCCGCTCTTCCGGCGCGATGTACATCGGGCTCTCCGGTGTCACGTTCCATGCCTCGTACCACGCGTCTATCTGCGGCAGTGCCCCGTTGACGCGCCAGCGGCCGAGCGAGTGCGGGTCACCCTTCGTGCGCACCAGTATTTCCTCCGGACGGATATTTCCTGCCCACACGTTAGCATAAGCCAGGAAGAAACGCTGTTCGGGAGTGAAGCCGTCGCGCGTTTGCAGACGATTCTTCTCCGGCTTGGTGGCCTCGTTGTTGCGGAAGGCCTGGAACGACACTTCCAGTCCGCCGTGATCGGCGATGTTCTCGCCCAGCGTGAACGCACCGTTGGCGTGTACACCCGGCGCCACCTCGATGCGGTTGAACGCCTCTTCCATCACCTTGGTGCGTGCATCGAAGGCGGCCTTGTCTTCGTCGGTCCACCAGTTCTGCATGTTACCGTCTTTGTCGAACTGGCAACCCTGGTCGTCAAAGCCATGGGTCATCTCATGCCCGATCACCACGCCGATGGCGCCGTAGTTGAATGCATCGTCGGCACTCATGTCGAAGAAGGGGTATTGCAGGATACCGGCGGGGAAGCATATCTCGTTGCTCGAGGGGTTGTAGTAGGCGTTCACCGTCTGCGGGGTCATATACCATTTCTTCTTGTCCACAGGCTTGCCCAGATAGCTGAGGCTGTAGGCCTGCTCAAATTTCGCTGCGCGTTGCAGGTTGGCGTAGTAGCTGTCTTCCGGATTGATCTCCAGCGCGGTATAGTCGCGCCAGGTGTCGGGATAACCTATCTTGATAGTCATCGCGTTCAGTTTCTCCAGAGCCTTGTCTTTCGTCTCGCGCGACATCCATTCCTGTAGTTCGATGCGCTGCCCGAGTGCCGTCTGCAGGTTCTTCACCAGTGCCAGCATGCGCGCTTTGTTCTCCTCGGGGAAGTACTTCTTCACGTACATCTGTCCGACGGCCTCACCCAGCGTACCGTTCACGATACCCACGGCGCGTTTCCAGAGCGGACTCGGCTCTTCTTTGCCGGAGAGCACCCGGCCGTAGAAATGGAAGTTCTCCATGTATATCTCGCTTGTCAGATAGCTGGCCGCACCGTCTATCACCTGCCATGTGAACAGTGTCTTCAGGTCTTCCAGCGGCTCCTCTGCCAGCATATGGCCTACTTCCTGCAGGTGAGGTATCTGACCTATCGACAGGCTGTCCAGCGTCACGCCGAACGCGCTGAAATAGGTCTTCCAGTCCACCTCAGGCACCAGCGTCTGCAGTTCGTTCAGCGACATCTTGTTGTAGTTACGATGCGGGTCGCGCAGTTCCACGTTGCTGTAGGCGGCTTTTGCGAGACGCGTCTCCAGACGCAGCACGGTTTGGGCTTTCGCTTCACCATCGGCTATTCCGAACAGTTCGAACATGCGCGCGATATGCTTCTCATATTCCTCGCGGATCTTGCGTGTATGGTCGTCTTCGTCCAGGTAGTACTCTTTTTCGCCCAGTGCAAACCCGCCCTGATACTCGTTCAATATGTTCATCGTGCTGTTCAGCGCATCTGCATCCACATACATTGCCCACAGACCGAAGTCCATGGCCTTACCCAGCACCTCCGACAGTTGCTCACGGCTACTGATGGCGGCTATCTCGTCCAGTGTCTGCCGGGTTGCCTCTACGCCCTCCTGGTCACGTCGTGCCGTGTCCATCGCGAGATTGTACAGGTCGCCTATCTTCTGCTCCACGGAGCCACTCTCCACTTTTGTCTTTTCATCTTTCACCTTTTCTGCTATTTCCTTGATCAGTCCGTTCACCTGCTCCAGGTTCTGCAGGCCCAGTTTGTCGAACGAACCGAATCGGCTGTATTCGGCGGTCAAAGGGTTGGCTGCCATCCATCCGCCGCAGGCGAACTGATAGAAGTCGTTTTGAGGCACGGCCGTCGTGTCCAGATTGTTCAGGTCGATGCCCGTGGTCTGTTGGGGTTGATTACATGCTGTTGTCATAAGCGTGATCGCTACAAGCGATAAAAAGATTTTATTCATATGTTTATATTCTTTGATTTTGCGACTACAAAATTACTACAAATTTTTGGAATATACAAGGTTTTTTGCGAAAAAATGACGTCCGTGCTCGCACAAGCAGTATTTTTTTTCTTATTTTCTTCTGCTTTTGCACCGGATACCGCATAAAAATCGCTCTAGCTCTTCCCGTACATTATCAAGCCGTTACGGAAGTGTTATCGAGGTAATATCGAGGCATTGTCGAGACAACATCGAGGCTGAACCGAGACAATCCTGGACAATGTTCGGAATATCATACGGCCTGTTCTTTCTTTTCGTGCTATTTTATAGGCAATCGAATTAAATTTTTCACATTTATTTGCATATATGCAAAAAAAAGCGTACCTTTGCAGCCGCAAAGGTTTTTGAATCAGAATATGAAAGGAATTATTTTGGCCGGAGGCAGCGCAACGCGCCTCTATCCTCTCAGCAAAGCGATCAGCAAACAGATCATGCCGGTGTACGACAAGCCCATGATCTACTATCCGCTCAGTGCGTTGATGATGGCCGGCATCCGCGAGGTACTGATTATCAGTACGCCGCGTGACCTGCCTATGTTCGAAGAACTGCTGGGTGACGGCAGCCGTTTGGGGATGAAGTTGAGCTACAAGGTGCAGTTGGTGCCGAATGGTCTGGCGCAGGCTTTTGTGTTGGGACGTGAGTTCCTCGGCGGTGAACCCGGTTGCTTGATCTTGGGCGATAACATGTTCTACGGCCAGCATTTCGGCCATATGCTCAAGGAGGCAGTGGCAGATGTGCAAAACGGCGGTGCCTGCATCTTCGGATACGAAGTGGCAGACCCGCGTGCCTACGGTGTGGTCGAGTTTGATGCGGAAGGCAAGGTATTGAGTCTGGAGGAGAAACCCGCAGCGCCGAAGAGCAACTATGCTGTGCCGGGCCTCTATTTCTACGATGCCACCGTGTGCGACAAAGCTGCCGTGCTGCAGCCCAGTGCCCGAGGCGAATATGAGATCACCGACCTCAATAAGATGTATCTGGCGGAGGGCTCGCTCAAGGTGAAGCTGTTCAGCCGTGGTTTCGCATGGCTCGACACCGGCAACTGCGACAGTCTGCTGGATGCGGGTAATTTCATTGCCACCATCCAGAACCGTCAGGGCTTCTACGTGAGCTGTATCGAGGAGATAGCTTGGCGCAACGGGTGGATTACTACCGAACAACTGGCCGCCCTCGGACGGGAGATGAAGACGGCCTATGGCCGTTACTTGGAGCGCATAGCCGGCAAAGGGTGAACTGCTGCAGATCGATCATAGTACTGATAGCAGCGGTGCTGATGGTAGCCGGTTGTAGCCGTCAGGCTCCGCAGCGTCCCAGCCAGCGGCTTGGGCATACGCCTGAGCCCGACAGTGCACAGTTGGCATTGATGGAACTGAACCATCGTCTGGCTGAGGCGGCTGACGAGCAGTTGCACGCACTCGCCTTGGCGCAGGATACACCTTATGCCCTCTACGAGGGCAATGTGTGGGCGTGCGTGCTCGACAAGGGGGATACCGAGGCGGCTGTCCGCGAGAAGGAAGAATGTCAGCTGCAACTGCGCACGTATAGCCTGGACGGCACGCTGCTGAGTGACACTCGGGGCAGTTATACGATAGGCCAACGCCAATTGCCGCAAGCTGTAGAGGCGAATATCACCGAGTGGCATCATGGTACGCGCGTGCGCATGTTCGCGCCGTGGTACGCGGCCTATGGACTGAGAGGCAACGAGGCCGTGCCGCCATATGAAAATGTAATCATTGAGTTAACTATCGAATAAATGAAGAGAATAATTTTTGCTGTATTGACCGTATTGGTGGTAGTGCTGAGTGCGTGCAACCAGACCTATTCCAACTTGCGCCGCGCAGAGGACCGACTGATTGCCAACTATATCAGCCGCAATCAGCTCAATATCATGTACGAAGAGCCGGAGGCCGACTATGTGTGGGCGGAGAAAGACTATCTGAAGGTGCCGGGGTACGATAATTTCTATTTCCATCTCATCGAGCGTGGCGACTCGGTGCGCTACGACACCATCAGCGACACACGCATCGACACGGTGGATCTGAAGATTGTGGCCAACGACCTGATCGTGGTGCGCTACAAGCAGTTTGAACTGACCGAGTATGCCGATACGATGAGCTACTGGACTACGCTGGACCAGGCTTACCCCTATGAGTTTCATTACCTGAACACCAGCGACTGCGAGGCTGTCGGATGGCATCTGGCTGTCAAGTATATGAAGTACCCCAATTCGCAGTGCCAGATCATCCAACCCAGTAAGTTGGGCTTTGATGTCGATCAGAACACTGTCACGCCCTATGGCTTTATTATGAAGATCAAAGTGAAACAATAAGATGAGTTTAGTCAAGAGTATATCCGGCATCCGCGGCACGATAGGCGGACGCGTAGGAGAGGGATTGAATCCCGTAGATATAGTTCGTTTTACTGCTGCCTACGCCACCCAGCGTCGTGCGGCTCTGCCGAACAACAACACCATCGTCGTGGGACGCGATGCCCGCTTGAGCGGACATATGGTGGAGTCGCTTGTCTGTGGCACGCTGATGGGCATGGGCTACGATGTAGTCAACATCGGCCTGGCTACGACGCCTACCACCGAGTTGGCCGTCACGGGCGAAAAGGCTGCCGGAGGTATCATCCTCACCGCCAGCCACAACCCAAAACAGTGGAATGCACTCAAGTTGCTCAACGAGCAGGGTGAGTTCCTCAACGATGCTGAAGGCAAAGGTGTGCTGGCTATAGCCGAGGCAGAGGACTTCGTCTTCGCCGAGGTGGACGCGCTGGGACACATGACGCATAAGGACTATTTGCCTTACCACGTAGAGCAGGTGCTGAACCTGCAACTGGTGGATCGCGAGGCGATCCGGAAACGCGGCTTCACCGTGGCTATCGACTGCGTCAATTCCGTAGGTGGTCTGGCTATTCCCGCTATGCTGCGCGCACTGGGCGTGGAGCATATCATCCAACTCAACTGTACGCCTGACGGCCATTTCCCCCATAATCCAGAACCGCTGCCGCAACACCTGACTGAGATCAGCGACTTGCTCAAGCAAGGTAAGGCGGATGTAGGCTTCGTAGTCGATCCGGACGTAGACCGTCTGGCTATCATCTGCGAGAACGGTGATATGTTCGGCGAGGAATATACGCTGGTGAGCGTGGCCGACTATGTGTTGCGCCATACGCCCGGAAGCACCGTCAGCAACCTCTCTTCGAGCCGTGCACTCAGCGACGTGACCCGTGCACACGGTGGCACCTACAGTGCTGCCGCTGTAGGCGAAGTGAATGTGGTGGCAGAGATGAAGCGCACCCACGCCGTCATCGGTGGCGAGGGCAACGGCGGTGTGATCTATCCCGCTTGTCACTACGGTCGCGATGCCCTGGTGGGTGTGGCACTCTTCCTCTCGATGCTGGCGCACGACACGCGCCGTGTGAGCGAGATTCGCCGCGCGCTGCCGGAGTACTGCATCAGCAAGAACCGCATCGACCTTACGCCCGACACCGACGTAGATGCTATCTTGCGCCGCGTGAAAGAACTCTATCGCAACGAACGCGTGGACGATCGCGACGGTGTGAAGATCGACTTCGCCGAGGGCTGGGTACATCTGCGTAAGAGTAATACCGAACCGATCATCCGTGTCTATTCGGAGGCGGCAACGATGGACGCTGCCAACGCGCTGGCACAATCCGTCATCAACGTGGTGAAAGGCTGAATACTGATTTCTGAATTCTGAAAGCTCATGAATATAGTAGTAGTCAACGATGATGGTTGGGGCACGGCGGGTATCCGCCTGCTGGCCAAGGAGATGACGCGCTTGGGTAAGGTGACGGTGGTGGCACCCGACGGTCCGCGTAGCGGCCGCGGTGCGGCGATCAGCGTGGAGACACCTATCTATCTGCGTCGTATAGACGAGCATGACCTGAACGGAGCCGAGGTCTATACCATCAATGGTACACCGGCCGACTGCGTGAAGGTGGCGCGCGAGATACTCTTTGCCGACCGGACGATTGACTTGCTCGTGTCGGGCATCAACCACGGCAGCAATGCCTCCGTCAATGCGATGTATTCGGGTACGATAGGAGCCTGCCTTGTGGCGGCAGAGAAGGGAATACCCGCTATCGGATGGTCGATCAACAGCCATGCCCTCGATGTCGATCTCCACTGGCTGCAGCCATTCCTGGTGGAAGTGACGCAGCATCTATACGAAGAGGGTATAGCCCCGCGTACATGCTTCAACATCAACGCACCGGTGGGTGAGATAGAGGGTATACGCTGGACGCGCCAGTGTATGGGTCATTGGGCCAACGAACTGGTGACGAAAGAGGACTTGCCCGAAGGGGTATTACGCGGTTGGACCCTTGGTGGGGAGTTTGTCAACGACGAACCGGCTGCCACAGACACCGACCTGTGGGCGATGGACCATCAGTTGCTCTCCATCACTCCGCTCACAATCGATTGGACACATTATGGATCGCTTTGATCGTTACTGGATAGGGATCTTGCTAGGTCTGCTGCTGCCGTTGACATTCGGACTGACCTACATCGAGGCGATGAACCTCTGGTATCCGCTGCGCACGCTGCAGTTCGAGGCCGGTGGCGTGTTGAGTAAGTTGCTGCTGGTGAGTGTCTTCCCCGACTTGGCACTTATCTTTGTGTTCTACACCACCGACACTTGGCGGCTCAGCAAAGGCATACTTGCCGGAGCCATGCCTTATATCCTGGCGGCACTGATGGTCTCGCTATAGACAAACGGAATAACAATTCGAAACAAACGATATGAAACATTTTCAACTCCTTCTTCTTTTTCTTCTGGCCGGCGTGCTGAATGTCTTTGCCCAAAAGGGTACAGAGGCAGAGGCCGAGCAGATCAAGCACAACCCTCAACTGGTGTGGGGACAAGGTGTCGGCGAGACGCTTCAGGCAGCCGATGAACTGGCGGTGCGCGACCTGATCAGCCAGATCTCCGTCACGGTGGACAGCCGTACGGAGACCCAGATACACAATGACGTACGTGGTCAGGAAGCCTCGTCGTCCGTATCCACCACCAGCGATCTGCACGTGAGCAGCAATGTGTCGCTGTCCAACTGTAAGCGACTGGTCTATACCGTCAGGGGACGGACAATCGTGCTGCGCTATGTGGACCGCGCGGAGATAGAGAAGATGTTCGATGCACGCAAGGCGAAGATCTTTGATTTGGCGCAGGCCGGTGAACGTGCGGAAGAGCAGGGTAAGGTGAGCGATGCGCTGCGCAACTCCTATTGGGCACTCAAGCTCATCTATTCGATACCCGTAGAGCACCGCGAAGGCTTGACCACCGAAGAGGGCATCCAGCTCTCTACGGCTTTGCAGGAACGTATAGCATCTATCCTGGACAGCCTGACTCTGCGCGTGGAGAGCAAGGAGGAGGTGGACGGACAGCAGCTGGCCCACCTGCAGATGACCTACAAGGGACGTCCCGTAGTATGCTGCGACTATGCTTATTTTGACGGCTACGATTGGATCAACGCGAGTGCGAAGAACGGTCGTGCTCTGGCGGAACTGCCCGCGTCCTCACGCCGGGTACGCTTACGCGTGGAGTATGTGTTTGAGAAGCTATGGAAATCCGACCCGCTCGTCAATGATATGCTCAGCCAGTCGCCCGAACGTATCCCCTTCCCCCAATACGAGAAGAAAGCCGAACTGGAGCAAGTGCAGGTGGTGCAGGAACCGCTGCCTACCAACGCACGCGCATTAGCCAAGGAGATAGAGGTGGACTCGATAGCCACTTGTTCGAAGAAAGAGGTGCGCAACCAGGCCGATATTCTCCTGCCCGTCATCACGGCGATAGAGAAGAAGCAATACGCCGATGTGAAGCAGTATTTCACGCCGAACGGATGGAAGTGGTTTGAGAAACTTATCCAATACGGCAACGCCAAGATCATCGCCCGCGATGAGATACAGGTGTCGTCATTCGCCAACGGCTATCTGCTGCGTGGTATCAAGGCCAGCTTCTCGTTCAAGAAGAACAACAAGTCCTTTATCGAAGACATCGTCTTCTATGTGAAGGACGATAAGATAGAGGGTGTCAATTTCGGACTGGAGGAAGGTGCATTGGCCGATATCATGCGTCATGAGATGTGGAATCCGGAGTCGCGTCTGGTGCTGGTCAACTTCCTCGAGAACTACAAGACCGCTTACGCCTTGGAGCGCCTCGACTATCTGGAGGCCGTCTTCTCTGACGACGCTCTTATCATCGTCGGCAACCGTATTCCTGAGCAGCGCGTGTCGGAAGTGACAGCCATGGATACCGAACGCTACGAGCACAACCGTCTGACCAAGAGTCAGTATATCAGCCAACTGGAGAAAGTGTTCAAGAAGCAGGAGTATGTCAACATCCACTTCGAGGATGCTGCAGTCAAGAAGACCAGCCGCAACGATGAGCGCTACGAGATCATCATCAAGCAGAATTATTATTCCGCCTCATATGCCGACAAGGGGTACCTCTACCTGCTGGCAGATATTTCTAATCCGGAACAACCCATCATACACGTGCGTGTATGGGACGAGAACCGCAACAATCTGATGAATTATGGTGAATGGATTTTCTAAATACGGAGGCCTGTTGGCGCTCCTCCTGTTCTGCAGCCTCAGTCTGTCGGCGCAGAATTACCATGTGACAGCCACCCAGCTCAAGCATGACGTGAAAGATCTGTCGCAACGCTCCTCCAAGGTGCTCGACCAGAATGGTGAGCGCTGTGCCTTGTTGCGTTTTGAAACCCCTGTGCCCACTTTGTTCACTTTCCAACTGGGTGCGCAGCAGATAGAGAAACGCGAGAACAAGGAGGACGAAGTGTGGATCTGGGTCAGTGCGGACGTGCGTAAGATGACGATTGCTTGCGAGAACTGCGAACCGCTGCGTGACTACCGCGTGACGCTCAAGGCCGGCAATGTCTATCGGGCCAAACTGACCACCGGACTGCCCCAGGAGAGCAGCACCCACCAGTTCCTCAACCTCTACTGCGAACAGACACCTTACTTCGTCTCTATCGACGGCGGTGAACCGCAGAAGAGTGAGACACGTACGTTCCATGCCGACCTGCAGATTGGTCGCCACGAACTGCGTATCACGGCACCTTTGTATCAACCTACATCGAAGACCGTTCGTCTGGTGCGTAGCCACGCTTGCAACGACACCGTCAAGCTGGAGAAGAATTACGGCGAAATCCAGATCACGGCGAACATGAACAGTTATACCGTCAAGTTAGACGACGAACTGCAGACCAACATCCGAATGGTGAAAGCCGAGCCGGGTACCCACCGCCTCGTCATCAGCAAGGAGAAATACGAGACCTACGAGACCGTTGTCAACGTTCGCCTGGGCGAGGTGACGCCTCTCAACGTCAAGCTCTCGCCGGCCTACTCGATGTTCAACATCACCGCACGTGATCGCGAGACCGAAATATGGGTGGACGGCGTGCTGCGTGGCCATGAGTCGGTACAGGTGGCACTGGAGTATGGAGTGCATACCATCGAGGGCCGTCGCACCGGATTCGACCCGTGGGAGTACAGTGTGCATGAGTTCGATGCCACTTCTGCACGTGCTATCGTTATTCCCAAACTGGTGCAGCAGTTCGGTTCGGCCCGTCTGTCGGTCTTCCCCGTGCAGGCTACGATGCGACTGGATGGCGAAGAGGTGACGATGAACGACGGTGTATATGTTGCGTCTCGTATTGCCACCGGCAAGCACTACGTGCATATCCGCATGGAGGATTTTATGACGATCATCGATACCTTCACCGTGCAGTCGAGCACGCAGTTCATCCGTGACTATCAAATGCAGCACATCGCCATGGGTTATGTGGCGATCCATACCGACAAAGAGGTGGCGATCTACCGTGTGTTGGACCAGGAAAATCAACTCCTCTTCCTGGGTAAAGGCGAGTCGGTTGGTAAGATGCCTGCGGGCGAGCAGACCATCGTCTTGCGTAATACCGATCAGGTGGAGTGCTTCTATCGTATCATCGTCAAGGAGGGTACTAACGAGCAGTCGTTCTCGTTGCCGTACACGCGGGATCTGAAGGTGCGTCCTAACAAGGAGCTGACGCATATCCAACTGCAGGATGAGAAACATCATACCTACGAACTGAAAGCCCATCGTACCAAGACACTTGAGCCGCGACTCTATACGATGACGATCAACCGCAAGGGCTATCCGGCCTACACCGACACGCTCGATCTGCGGTTGTCGGAGCGCCGCCACGTGGTATATCACGCTACGATGCAAAAGCAGGGCGAAGAGAAGAGCAAGGTGCGCCCCGTCTATTCCGACGGCTCGGTGCGTCATCGCTTCTACGATAATGCAGGCGAATGGTTCTTTGGCGTTGTGGACTTCGGCTATCAGTTCGATTTTGCCCACTACGGTCATTATCTGACCTTCGGTCTGGCACCGATGCGCTATAAGATGTTGGGATTCAATCTGCTGGATGCCGAACTTTGCGTAGCCAGCAACGACACGTTGCAGAAGATGAACTTCACCTATCGTCCGAAGATATCGGCTGTGCTGCCCTGCGGACGCGGTTTCGCATGGACGTTCTACGGCGGTGCTACCATTGGTTTGAACCATTCCAACATCGGACTGCTGGGTGGCACATCGATGCAAATCAATACTTCCGGTATTTGTCCGATCAACCTATATGCCGAATATCGTCACCCGCTCAAGGGCACCGATAAGGACAATACGAATGTCAAGGCGTACGAACGTTTCCGGATTGGTCTTAGTTTCTCGCTGGGAGTAGATCGCTAATCGTAGCGTGCTCCGTGTGCAGAAGATCAGATATATGCTCGTAACCCGCGAGCATATATTTTTTGTATACCTCGTCCGTTAGCAGACGGCGCAAGGCTTGCTCAATGCGATCGGCAGTGAAGTCGTTCGCCACCAGTTCGGCTATCAGTTCTTCTTCGGCCAGTATATTGACCAGCGTGAAATGACGGATAGAGAAGAAGAGGGGTTGAGCCCAGCGGATCATACCCATCAGTCGGGGATAATGGATTTGATATACCGCCACTTGCGGACAACCCAGCAGTGCTGTCTCCAGCGTGGCTGTACCCGAATTGACCACGGCGGCTGTGGCACGACATACGGTGTCGTAGGTATGACGCGAGAGTGTCTCGCCCTCACGCATGTAGGGGGTATAAAAACCATCTTCTATACCCGGTGCGGCTGTCACCTCAATGCGATAACCCGCGATGCGTCGTGCCGCTTCGAGCATCACCGGCAGACAGCTGCTCACCTCCACCGGACGACTGCCCGGCAGCAGGGCGATCATTGCCTCGCGTGTGCAAGGAGGGGTCTGTTGCAGGTATGCATCAATGGCCTTTGCCGTAGGATTGCCCACATAGGTGCATTGATATCCGCGACGGGCGTAGTAGTCGGTCTCAAAGGGGAAGATGCCCCATACCTGGTCGCACAGACGCGCGATGCGATGGATGCGCCAGCTCTTCCATGCCCATACCTTAGGCGGGATATAATAGATGATGCGGGTCTGGGGTAGGTGCCGGCGACAGTAGGCGGCGATGCGCAGGTTGAAGCTGGGGTAGTCCACCAGTATCAGCACGTCCGGCCGTTCGCTGAGCAGCGCCTCACGGGCGATGCGCAGGTTACGACGCACCTTACCCAGGTTGCGCAGCACGGCTACGAAACCCATGTAGGCCATCTGGCGGTAGTCCTGATAGAGGCGACAACCGGCGGAGGCCATTCGGTCTCCGCCTAGTCCTGCCCAGTGTGCCTCGGGGTCGCGGAGCGAGATCTGCTCCATCAACGCCCCCGCGTGTTGGTCACCGGACGCTTCGCCTGCTATGATGAAATATTTAGCCATTGGTATTCAGCATTCGGCTTTCAGCTTTCAGACTTTTTCTTCTGATGGCTGACGGCTGATAGCTGACGGCTTCTTATTCGGGGAACATCACTACTTCAAACACGTTGCCTGCGGCTACCAGTTGACGGAGTGTCTCTTGGACGGTCTCTGCGGTGATGGACTCTACGGCCGCTTTATAGTCGCGGATGTTGTTCTCGCCGTACATATAGTACATATAGAGCGACTGGCGCCAGTAGGTGTTCTGCTCCAGGTCCTCCTGATAGTCTTTGAGCATCGACTCCTTCTCTTTCTGCAGGTCGCTGGCCAGCGGGCCGTTTGCGATGATGGTCTGTACTTCCTCGTGGATGATCTCCATCAGGCGCTCTTGCTTCTTCGGATCGGTGTCGAACTGCATGATCAGGCCGGCATAAGGAGTAGGCAGGATATTCATGAATCCGTAGGTGCCTACGCCATACGAACCGCCTTCGCGTTCACGGATCGACTCCAGATAGCGGGTCGAGAGGATGCGGCCGATGATCTCCATATTCAGGTCGTTGGCCATCGAGTAAGGCATGTCGTACGAGGTGTACTGGATACGGTTGCTGGCGGTGGTGGTCTCCATCGGACGGCTGAAGTAGTTCTTCTGCATGCCGAGGGTTACGGTCTCATGATGATCAATGATCTGCTCGCGGCATTTCTTCTTGGTCTTGAGTCCGCCCAACCACTGGCAGATCAGCTCTTTCACTTTCTGATCCTTGGGATCAATATTGCCTACGAAGACGAAGGTGAAGTCAGCCGGGTTGGCAAAGCGTGCTTTGTAGATGCTGAATGCTTTGTCCAGCTGTACGCGTTGCAGTGCCGTGGTGTCGAAGAGGATCGTACGCTCCGAGTGGTTCGACTGCATCATCTGGATTGAGTCGGAGAACGTGGTCTTGGGGTTCTTGTCACGATTGGCCAGCTGGTTGCGCAGGATACTCATCAGCGTCTTGTAGGCCTCCTCATCGCGACGCGGCGACGTGAAGTAGAGGTAGGTCAACTGCAGCATCGTCTCCAGGTCTTTGATAGCCGACGAACCTTGTATGCGTTCGGTCTTGTCGTTGATCTCCGGGCGTACCGAAACGGTCTTACCCGTCAGGGCTTTCTCCAGTTGGGTGGCATTGAACGTGCCGATGCCCGAGAACTGGATGATGGCGGTAGCCACCTCTGCCGAAGGCAGGTCAGCTGTCTTCACCTGACTCAGACCACCCTTCGAGAAGGCTTGCATCAGGATCTCGTCGGCCTTGAAGTCGGTAGGATGGAACACCACCTTGATGCCGTTCGAGAGGGTCCATTCGGTCGATTCGATATCCTCGTTGTAGCGGATAGATTTGATCTTGCCTTTGCGGGGTGCTTTCTTCACCAGCACCTTGTCGATGGCTTCCTCTGCCGGAGCTTCTATCGCCAGTCCTTCCATCGCGTTGAGCGACTGGAGGATCGTCTCCTCCGTAGGTATGTTCACGCCCTTTTTCTCCGGACCGGAGATAGCCACAGTGGGGTTGGGATGGGTGAGTGCCTTGGTAATGTTGTTGACGGCATCAAGGGTGATGACGGGCATCATCGCCTGTACGAACTCGTATTCCCATTGTGCACCGGGCATCGACTCGCCGTCCTCGAAATGGCGGATACATTCGCGGGCGAGGGTGATGTTCTTGCGAGTGTTGCGCTCGTTGTAGTATTTCTCCATTGCATTGAGTTTCTCGCTCTTCACGCGGTCCAACTCGCTCTGAGTAAACCCGTAGCGGTGCATCTTCTCCAGTTGGAAGAGCAGGTCGTTCAGGGCCTCTGTCTCGCGTCCCTCTTTGGGAATGGAGATGGCATAGAAAGCGTCCATCAGTTTGACGGCTTCGCCGTATTGGCAACCGGCACCGGTGAACGAAGCCTCGGGGTTGAGTGCCAGTTCGCTGAAGCGGTTGTCCAGCATGTTGCACGCCAGTTCGCGGATGAGGTTGAGCATGTATTCCTGTGCTGTGCCTTGCAGGGCGGCGGGCAGTTGGTCGAACTTATACTCCAGCGTAATGCGGCTGCCTTCGGCCTCGGGGTCGGTCACGATAGCCACCAGCGGCTTGTCATTGTGGTTGACGGTGTAGATGGGACGCTCGCCGTAGTTCTGACGGCGCGGCACGTTGGCCCAGAGCGCCTTGATCTTGGCCTCTATCGTATCTACGTTGATATCACCCACCACGATGATGGCCTGGTTGTCCGGACCATACCATTTATGGTAGTAGTCGCGCAGGGCCTGGTAGGCGAAGTTGTTGATCACAGCTGTGTCGCCTATCACGTCGCGCTTGGCGTACTGCGTACCCGGGTACATCTTCGCGTTCAGCTCTTTCCAGATGCGTCTGCGGGCTGTACGACCCGTGCGCCACTCTTCCAGGATTACACCGCGCTCGGCGTCTATCTCCTCGTCCAGCAGCGACAGACCGCAACTCCAGTCGTGCATGACGAGCAGTGCGCTGTCCACGATGCCTTCACGGTAGGTAGGCACGTCGCTCAACCGATAGACAGTTTCGTCAATCGAGGTGTAGGCGTTGATGTTACCACCGAAGTTGACACCCACCGACTCAAAATAGTTGATGATGCCCTTGCCCTCGAAGTGTTCCGTGCCGTTGAAGGCCATGTGCTCCAGGAAGTGGGCCAGACCGTTCTGGTTGTCCTCCTCCAGGATGGCACCTACCGCCTGGGCAATATGGAACTCACAGCGCTGTTTGGGTTGCTCGTTGTGACGGATGTAATAGGTCAGTCCGTTGTCCAACTTGCCGTAGCGAACCTCGGGGTCCATCGGCAATTTCTGCGGCGCGTCTTGCGCCCATACCATCGTGGCTGCACTCAGCAGCACAAGGTTAAGCAGTAGTCGTTTCATTTGTATGATCGTTTGTTGTTTGTTCCTGTTTCTTCCGGGGCTTCCTGACCGCCTTCTTTTTTGGGGCGGGTTGCGGGGCGGCTTCCTTATTGGCCTCCAGCAGTTCGTCGCCGCGGCTCTTCCACGGACGCGGACCGAGGATGGCCTCTACATCTTCGTTGGTGATCACCTCTCGCTCGATGAGCAGTTGGGCTATCTGGTGGTGACCCTCGGCATGCTCACTCAGTATCTGCTTGGCACGTGCCATCTGTTCGGCGATGATGCGTTGGGTCTCTTGGTCAATCAGCGAAGCTGTCTCGTCCGAGTAGGGCTTGGTGAAGCCGTAGTCGTAGCGGCCGGTGGAGTCGTAGAAGCTCACGTCTTTCAGCTTGTCGCTCATGCCGTAATAGGCCACCATGGCATACGCCTGCTTGGTGGCGCGTTCCAGATCGTTGAGCGCACCGGTAGAGGTCTGCTCGAGGAACAGTTGTTCGGCAGCACGGCCACCCAGCAACGAACAGAGTTCGTCTTGTATATGATCCATGTTGGTCAGTTGTCGCTCTTCGGGCAGATACCAGGCTGCGCCCAGTGCCATGCCACGCGGTACGATCGTCACTTTCACGAGCGGGTTGGCCCAGCGGAGCAGCCAGCTTATGGTCGCGTGACCGGCTTCGTGGAAGGCGATCGATCGTTTCTCGTCGTCGGTCATGATCTTGTTCTTGCGCTCCAATCCGCCTACGATGCGGTCTACGGCATCCATGAAGTCCTGTTTGCCTACTTTCTTATGTCCGCCGCGAGCGGCTATCAGTGCCGCCTCGTTGCACACGTTGGCGATGTCGGCTCCCGAGAAGCCGGGGGTCTGCTTCGAGAGGAAGTCGATGTCCATCGTGTCGTCCAACTTCAGCGGACGCAGGTGTACCTCAAAGATCTCCTTGCGCTCTTGCAGGTCGGGCAACTCCACGTGTATCTGCCTGTCGAATCGTCCTGCACGCAGCAGGGCAGAGTCGAGTACGTCGGCGCGGTTGGTGGCGGCTAGGATGATCACACCCGAGTTGGTGCCGAAACCGTCCATCTCCGTGAGCAGCTGGTTGAGCGTGCTCTCACGCTCATCATTCCCACCGGTCATCACGCCCTTGCCGCGGGCACGACCGATAGCGTCAATCTCGTCGATGAAGATGATAGCCGGTGCCTTCTCCTTGGCCTGACGGAACAGGTCGCGTACACGGCTGGCTCCTACACCCACGAACATCTCTACGAAGTCCGATCCGCTCATCGAGAAGAACGGTACGTCCGCTTCGCCTGCCACCGCCTTGGCGAGCAGGGTTTTACCCGTGCCCGGAGGACCTACCAGCAGCGCACCTTTGGGTATCTTGGCTCCTATCTCGGTATATTTCTGCGGGTTCTTGAGGAATGCTACTATCTCCTGCACCTCCTGCTTCGCGCCGTACAGACCGGCTACGTCCTTGAAGGTCACTTTGTCTTTCTTGTCCTTGTCGAACAGTTGTGCACGCGCTTTGCCTACACCGAAGATGCCGCCACCCATACCACTGCCTACGCCGCGGCTCAGGTAGATGAAGAAGAAGAGCATCAGGGCGAAAGGCAATACGTTCATTAGGATCACATACCAGTAGTCTCTGGTCTTCTCGTAGGTCACGTCTATCGTCGCTTGGCCGTTGGCTTTACGCGTGGCGTTGATGCCCTGTATGTACTTGTCAAATTCCTCCACCGAGGGTACCTGACTCTTCAGTTGTCCTTTGGCCTGTTCGCCTGCGCCCTGCGATCCGAACACGACGGTGTACGACTTGGGGCGTACCGTCGCCTTGGCACTCAGGTCGTCATAGACGGTCATCTTCTCCACCGCGTCCACCTCGATATAGGCGGTCAACTTGGTGTAACTCAATTCCTTGCTTGCTCCTTGCGAGTCGCGGTCGCCGAACAGGTAGAAGCCCAGCAGGGCGAAACCGATTGTATAGAGCAATATACTGAACCAACGACGCGGACCCGAGGGCTGTCCCTGCGGCTCCTGCGAAGCGGGTTTGCGTTTGTCTGATTTGTCTGCCATAAATTCTGATTGCTGATTGCTTTAAAGCATTTCCGGTAGTTCGTTAATCTTGCCGTCCGACCAGAGGTGTTCGATGTCGTAGAAGGCACGCGGTTCGCGCTGCATGACGTGTACGAAGATGGTTCCGTAGTCCATGGCAATCCATTCGGCGTTGTCCTGTCCGGCTACCGACAGCGGGTGTACATGGGTGGTGGTACGAACGAAGTCGTCTATCTCGTCGGCGATGGCACTCACCTGCGTGTTGCTCTGGCCTTCGCAGATGATCATCATCTCCACCGGGGCTTCTTTGATCTTCTTCAGGTCAATCGTCACGATGCGCTGACCCTTACGATTGCGGATTCCTTCGATAATGGTATCCGCAAGTTTCTTGGTTGTTATCTCTTTCATAAATAGTGTTATTGCTTCTTAACAAATATTTCGGCTGCAAAAATACTACAAATATTTGGAATATACAAGGTTTTAACGGTAAAAATCAAATTCATTTGAATTTTTAACGGTAATGCCTTGTTAGTCGCACAACTGTGCGAACGTACTGCAAATATTCTTACCCCTTCTGCATTTTGTCGATCAGTCGGAGTAGCATCTTCTTCAGTGCCGAGACGATCGACCAGGTTTTCGAGGCCTGTGTCGTGTCGCCTGTCAGCAGGTCGGGAACGCTGGCGCCGGTCTCCTGTTCGGGATAGACTACCATGTAGCTATGGTCGGCAAAGAAGCGTTCCAGCATCTCGGGCACTTGTTCGAACAGCGGGTTGTAGCTGGGCGTGGAGGGACGGGCGTTGATCATTACGATCATGTCGTCCGGTCGCATCTGCTTGGCCATCATCAGTACATCTTCCCAGTTTTCCATCTCGCGGTAGGCGGCCCGCAGGTACTTGCCTTTGCGGCGACAGAAAGCCTGCAGTGCGTGCTGGGTTTCTTCGTTGGCGAAGAACACCACTTTCGCGCCTATCTGGCTGCTCAGACGGCGCACCAGTCCGAAGCAGGAGATGAAGTCATGCTCTTTCTCCGCGTAGCGGGGCACAGCCACCAGGATACGCGAAATGGTGTTGAGCGGTTGGGCGGGGTGGAAGATGATGGAGGCCTTGCGCTGGGTGGAGATGAGTGTGGTGGCATCGTCCCAGTCGCTCTCGCTGGCGAAGTCCGGGGAGTGCAGTTCGGCCAGCTCGCTTAGTTCGCGCAGCTCATAATGGCGGTTCTCCGCCACCGTCAACATCTGCCAACTGTTGTCGGTCTTGTCGGCCTCCAGTCGTGCCTCTTCCTGCAGGGCGAGCTGCTTGGCCGCGTACTCGGTGATGAACGAAGCCGAGGTGCATAGCACGAGGATCATCAGCACGGCGGCATTCAGTATCTCGGCATTGAAGATGCCGGACTCATATCCTATGGTCACGATGGCCAGCGTGCCGGCTGCCGTGGCATGGGTCAGACCGAAGATCAGTTGTCGCTCCACAGCCTGCAGTCCGAAGCTCTTCTCTGCCAGCCATGCCGCTATCCATTTGCCTACCAGCTTGGTAGCGATCATGATGAGTGCGATGACTATAGTGAGCCATCCGCTCCATAGTAGCGTTACGTCGATCATCATGCCGACGCCCAGCAGAAACAAGGGCACGAACAGGTTGTTACCCACGAAGTTGATCCGTTGCATCACCGGACTGAGGTTAGGCACCAGTCGGTTGAGTGACACGCCGCAGATGAACGCACCGAGTATACTCTCCAGTCCGCTCCAGTCGGCAAGCAGCGCCGAGACTACCATCAGCGTCATCACCACCAGAAAGCCATTCGTAGCGTCTTGCCAGCGCTTGAAGAAACGTTGTGCCAGCCATGGGAAGAGACCCACGATGAGCAGTAGCGTCAGTGCGATGCGTCCGGCGAGCGCCCAGGCACTCAGCTGACCGGTATAGACGAAGTTGCTCTTCAGGTAGGCCAGCACCAGCAGCGAGAGCGTGATCGTAAGCATCGTACCACCGATGGCGATGTTGGCGGCAGCGTTCTTCTGTACGCCGTAGCGGCTGACGATGGGGTAGGTCATCAGGGTGTGACTGCCGTACATCGCACCCAGCAGTGTACTGGTCACGCCGTTGAAACCCAGTGCCAGACTGGTGAGCAGTCCGAGCAGGAACGGGAAGATGAACGAATAGAAACCGAATGTGATGGCATGGCTGCGCTGCTGACGAAAATCATTGACGTCCACCTCGATACCTGCCTGCAGCATGATATAGAGCATACCTATCTTGCCCAGACTCTGGATTGCCACACTGCTGCCCAGCAGTTCCAGCCCGTAGGGTCCCACCAGGATGCCTATGAGGATAAAACCGACGATGCTCGGTATACGTATCTTACGGCATGCCATCGGTACTACCAAGATCATGGCCAGCACCAGGCAGATAATTGCAAGTGGGTTCGTTATCATAAATTCACAATTCACAATTCAAAATTCACAATGACCAATTACCAATTACCAATCACCAATTTTAAATATATTTTCCCGTAATACTTCTTGTATTACGTCTGATCTCTTCTATCGTTCCTTCGGCTACTATCCGGCCGCCGCCTCGTCCGCCTTCGGGCCCCAGGTCGATAATCCAGTCGCAGGCACGAATGACGTCGGTGTTATGTTCGATGATCAGCACGGTGTTGCCTTTGTCCGTCAGCCGTCGCAGCACGTTCAGCAGCACGCGGATGTCTTCGAAATGCAGACCCGTTGTCGGTTCGTCCAGGATATAGAGTGTCTTGCCGGTGGAGGGACGCGACAGCTCGGTAGCTAATTTGATGCGTTGGCTCTCGCCGCCGCTGAGGCTGGTGGACGATTGTCCTAACTTGATATACCCCAGTCCCACTTCCTGGATGGTCTTTATCTTACGCAGGATGGTAGGTTGGGCGTCGAAGAACTCCACGGCTTGGTTGACGGTCATGTCCAGCACGTCGGCGATCGTCTTACCCTTGAAGCGCACCTCGAGCGTCTCGCGGTTGTAGCGCTGTCCGCCGCATACCTCGCAGGGTACGTACACATCGGGCATGAAGTGCATCTGTATGGTCTTGTAGCCGTTGCCTGCGCACTCTTCGCAGCGGCCGCCTTTGGCGTTGAAGGAGAAGCGTCCGGCTTTCCATCCGCGTATCTTCGACTCCGGCAGTTGTGCGAACAGTTCGCGTATGTCGTTGAAGACGTTGGTATAGGTGGCGGGGTTGCTGCGGGGCGTACGTCCGATAGGCGACTGATCGACGTTGATCACCTTGTCGATAGCCTCCACCCCTTCGATGGTCTTGTAGGGCAGCGGTTGTGTCTTGCTGCGGTAGAAGCGTTGACTCAGGATGGGATAGAGCGTCTGGTTGATGAGCGAGCTCTTGCCGCTTCCGCTCACGCCGGTCACGCCTACCATCCGCCCGAGAGGAATACGTACCGTCACATTCTTCAGGTTATTACCCGTACAACCGCTTAGGGTGATAAAGGCCTCTCCCGACCTCCCCTGAAGGGAAGGTGCTTTTTCTCCCCTCCTTTCAGGGTGAAGGGCATCGCCCGATTGAGCGTCCTGTGGACGGTCATAGAACCTCTCTTGGGGGTAGGCTACTCTTTCCCCGCGTAAATACTGCGCGGTGAGCGTGTCGGTCTTGAGCAAATCGCTCGGTTTGCCGCTGAAGAGGATCTTTCCGCCCAGACGGCCGGCCTTGGGACCTACATCTACGATCCAATCGGCCTCGCGCATCATCTGTTCGTCATGCTCGACGACGATGACGGAGTTACCCAGGTCGCGCAGTTCCTTCAGGCTATTGATGAGTCGCTGGTTGTCGCGTTGGTGCAGACCGATAGAGGGCTCGTCCAGGATGTAGAGTACGTTCACCAGTCGGCTGCCTATCTGCGTCGCCAGACGGATGCGTTGGCTCTCGCCGCCGCTGAGGCTCTCGCTGCTGCGGTTCAGGCTCAGGTAACTCAGCCCCACCGACTGCATGAACCGTAGCCGCGCACAGATTTCCCTGAGTATCGGTTCTGCTATCGCGGCTTGTTTCTCTGAAAGCCCGTCACCCGTGTCCCGTAACCCCTCCAACGTCCTCAGGAGGACGTCTATATCCATCTCGGCTAATTCGGAAATGTTGTACGGCCCGATGCGGTAACTCAGTGCCTCTTTGTTCAGTCGCTTGCCTCCGCACTCCGGACAAACGATCCACTCCTCCTTGTCGTCTTCCGCTTCTTCGGAGTCCACGGAGTATTCCGCTAAACGCTCCCACCAGTTATCCTCGCGGATAATCTCATCAATCTCACCATTAAGCGCAGCGTCACCATTCATCAATACATCTTCACCTTTCACTTTCCCCAGTCCTTTGCAGCACGGGCACCAACCGGACGGACTGTTGAACGAGAACGTATGCGGGGCGGGTTCCTGATAACTCAGTCCCGTCTCCGGACACATCAGGCTTCGGCTCAAATATCGCACTGAAGGTGCAGCAATTGCAGCTTGCTGCGAAGCATTAGGAGCCTTTGGCTCATCATTAAGCGAAGCGATCATTGCTATCCCGTTTCCCTGCGTCATCGCGCGGTCCACGCTCTGCCGCAATCGCCTGAGGTCATCCTGTAACCCGTCACCCGTAACCCGTAACCTATCTACCACCACCTCTATCGTATGCGTCTTGTATCGATCGAGCTTCATGCCCGCCACCACCTCGCGCACCTCGCCGTCCACGCGCACGTGTACGAACCCTTTCTTGCGGATGGTCTCAAACAGCTCTTTGTAGTGGCCTTTGCGTCCGTTCACCAGCGGTGCCAGCAGCAGGATCTTCTGCCCCGCGTACTCACGTTGGATCAGCTCGATGATCTGGTCGTCGGTGAAGCGCACCATCTTCTTGCCCGATAGGTACGAATAGGCTTCGCCGGCGCGGGCGAACAAGAGGCGCAGGAAGTCATATACCTCGGTCACGGTGCCTACCGTCGAACGCGGGTTGCGGCTTGTCGTCTTCTGGTCGATAGAGATGACGGGACTCAGGCCGGTTATCTTGTCCACGTCCGGACGTTGCATCTGTCCGATGAATCCGCGGGCGTAGGAGGAGAAGGTTTCCATATACCGGCGCTGCCCCTCTGCGAAGATGGTATCGAAGGCCAACGATGACTTACCCGAACCACTCAGTCCGGTGATCACCGTCAGTCGTTTGCGCGGGATGGACACGCTGATATTCTTCAGGTTGTGCACCCGTGCGCCGATCACTTCTATGCGTCCTTCGTCTGCCATCGTTTTCGCGCTTCGTTAGCGTTCATTGGGGACCCCAAAACCTTTGCGGCTGCAAAGGTACACAAAAAAAATGACATACGCAAGTGCGCATGCCATTCTTTTGAAAAAAGTGTTACTTTTTTTATAGCAACTCTACGCTGCGGTTGACAAATTTGGCGAGTGCTTCGCCCTTCAACTGCCCACTTGCCAGTAACGCGATGTCGATCAGTTGTTTGAGTCGCTCATCTTCGCCGTCCAGCTTATAGGCGGTCTTTACAACGGTCTCTTTCTTGCCGTCTTTCTCTACTTCTTCCTGCACTTCTTCGCTGGTCTCTTTGCCAACGAGCTCTTGGATGAGCGGGTGGGCGGTGTTGATGACGAGGTTGTAGCTGTCGGGCATCTGGCCGTAGAACGATATGCCTTGCTGATGCGCCGACATCTCTTTCATACGACGCATGAACTCATTCTGCGTCAGGAACACAGGCAGGGCGTCGGCCGCTGCGGCTTCGGTCGTTACATAGTAACGCAGCTTGTCTTCGTTGGTCGGCAGGAGCCCCTCAAACGCCTTGCGGAGTCCTTCTTTCTGCTCGTCGGTGTAGGCATCTTTGGCGGCATCCTCCTTGCGGATAAGGTTCTCGATAGTATCGCTGTCAATACGCACAAAACGTAGTTTTTCACCATTTTCACCATTCTCACCATTCATCATTGCCTTTTGTTCGGCCTGGCTCATGCAGTGTACGTCCAGTTCGCCGTCCATGAGCAGCACGTCGTATCCTTTGGCCTTCGCGCGCTCGATATAGGTGTAGTGCGCATCCGCATCGTTGGTGTACAGCAGCACCAGGTTGCCGTCCTTATCTACTTGATTCTCACGCACTTTGTCCATGTATTCGTCCAGGGTGGCGTATTGGCCGTCCAGGTTCTTCAGGAGGGCAAAGCCGGTGGCTTTCTCGTAGAACTTCTCGTCGGTCAGCATACCGAACTGGATGAACATCTTTATGTCGTCCCATTTTTTGGCGAACTCGTCCTTGTCGGCCTTATAGAGCTCGGCGAGTTTGTCGGCCACTTTCTTGGTTATGTAGCCGGAGATTTTCTTGACGTTGTTGTCCGACTGCAGGTACGAGCGGCTGACGTTGAGCGGGATGTCCGGGCTGTCGATCACGCCGTGCAGCAGCGTCAGATATTCGGGTACGATGTTCTCCACTTCATCGGTCACATACACCTGGTTGCAGTAGAGTTGTATCTTGTTGCGGTGCACGTCCATGTTCGTCTTGATCTTCGGGAAATAGAGGATACCTGTCAGGTGGAACGGATAATCGACGTTCAGGTGGATGTGGAAGAGCGGTTCGCCCATCTGGGTCGGGTAGAGCTCGTGGTAGAACTTGTCGTAGTCCTCGTCCTTCAGTTCCGACGGCTTGCGGGTCCAGGCGGGCGTGGTGTCATTGATGATGTTCTCTTCGTCCAGCTCCACCTCTTTGCCGTCTTTCCACTCTTTCTTCTTGCCGAAAGCGATCTCGATAGGCAGGAACTTGCAGTATTTCTTCAGCAGTCCTTCTATCGTGGCGTCCTCCAGATACTGGCTGAACTCATCGTCGATATGCAGCACGATGTCGGTGCCGCGCTCGGCCTTGATGGTCTTTTCCATCGTATATTCCGGACTGCCCTCGCACGACCAGTGCACAGCTTTCGCGTCCTCTTTGTACGACTGCGAGAATATCTCCACTTTCTTGCTGACCATGAAGGCGGAGTAGAATCCGAGGCCGAAATGGCCGATGATGGCTTCGGCTTTGTCTTTGTATTGGTTCAGGAACTCCTCTGCGCCGCTGAACGCGATCTGGTTGATGTAACGGTCCACCTCTTCGGCAGTCATGCCGATGCCGTGGTCGGAGACGGTAAGGGTCTTCTTGGCTTTGTCGATAGCTACGCGCACACGCAGGTCATCCATCGGGATGCTGGCCGCTGACGGCTGACGGCTGATCACTCTCAGCTTCTGCGTGGCATCGACGGCGTTGCTGATCAGTTCGCGAAGAAAGATCTCGTGGTCTGAGTACAAAAATTTCTTGATGACCGGAAAGATGTTATCCGAAGTCACTCCAATACTACCTTTATTCATATGCTTGTTCTTTTAGTTGTGTCTATGTATAGTTTACGGAGCAAGGGCGTTCCTCACTCCGTAAATCGTATGGTCAATATTCGTGCCAATCGGCTCAGACTGCCATTTTGGCATATGTGGGCTTATTTCTCAGCCAGGATGGTGGCAGAGTAGGGTGCCACCAGCGCGTGGTCCTCGTGCAGCTCGCTCAGTCCGTTGGCGTCGGCTTCGCCGTTGAAGGCCAGCAGGATGTAATCGCCTTCGGGTATCTCCACCTGTTGCGCTTTGTCGCCGCCGTTCAGCACGACGATGAGCGACTTGGCGGTGTCGATGTCCTTGAGGTCGTTGATCTGATAGACGATCAGGTGTTCGTTGTCGGTCTTGGGGAAGCTGACATGTTGCTTCACCATTTCGGCGCTACCCAGTCGGAAGCCCTTGTGGGCGCGACGGATGGCTATCATCTGGCGGTAATAGCCGAGCAGGTCGGCTTGCAGCGTGCTGTTCTCCCAGGGGATGATGTTGATGCTGTCGGGGCTCTGATAGCTGTTGTCGATGCCGCGTTTGGTGCGCCATAGCTCTTCGCCGCCGTAGAGGAAACTCATGCCTTGCGACACGAGCACGGCGGTCTGTGCCAGCTTGTTCATGCGCAGCTTGGTGGCTTCGGTCTCCTCTGCGGCACTCACCTCGATGCGGTCACGCAGGCAGTAGTTGTCGTGGCAGGTGATATAGCTCACGTGCTGCATGGGTTCGCCGCTCCAGCTGAGCGGCTCTGCACCCAGTTGGCCGTTCGGGTCGTCCATGCCGATACAACCCACCAGTCCGTTCATCAGCGCCTGTCTGCAGGCGGCGTTGCCCGAAGCAAAACCGCGTTCGTGGTCGAACGGACTGCCGATGAGGGCGTTGCGTATGTCGTCGCTGAAGGCGCCTACGCGCGGCATCAGGTAGGTCCACTGCTTCATCGCCAGCTGCTCGTAGGGGTAGGCGGGTGCCATCGCGGCCCATCCCTCACCATAGGTGAGGATCGTCGGGTCTATCTCGTCCAGCGCAGCGCGTATCTGGCGCATCGTCTCCTGGTCGTGTATGCCCATCAGGTCAAAGCGGAAACCGTCCACGTGATACTCGCGTGCCCAGTAGCAGACCGACTCTATCATGTAGCGGCGCATCATCTCGTGGTCGCTGGCTGTCTCGTTGCCGCAACCCGAACCGTTGGCATAGCTGCCGTCTTCGTTGAGGCGGTAGAAATACTGCGGCACGACGCGTCCGAGCGAGCAACCCATCACGTCGTAGGTATGGTTATATACCACATCCATGATGACGCGTATGCCGGCGCGGTGCAGCGCCATGATCATCTGTTTGGCTTCGCGAATACGGCACGACGGGTCTGCCGGATCGGTCGAGTAGCTGCCCTCCGGCACGTTGTAGTTCACCGGGTCATAACCCCAGTTGTACATTGCACATTGTGAATTTTGCATTTTGCATTGTGAATTCGTCTCGTCGATGCTGCCAAAGTCGAACATCGGAAGTATCTGCAGGTGGGTGATGCCGAGTTGCTGCAGGTGGCGGATAGAGGCTTCTTCGGCCATGCCGAGGAACTTACCCTTGTGCTGGATGGCGGGGTTGGCCATCGTATAGTCGCGCACGTGGGTCTCATATACCACGATGTCGGTCATGTCGGGCATGTCGGGGCGCACGTCCTCGGCCCATCCTTCGGGATCGGTGGCGCGCATGTCGATGATGGCTGCTTCTTTGCCGTTGATGCTGACGGCTTTGGCGAAGATACCCGGAGCCGGCTGTGCCCACTCGCCGTTCTGGAACGAGCGGACGGTGTAGTATTTGCCGGCCAGATCACCCTTGACGGTCGCTGTCCAGAAATCATTCTCGCCTTTCTCGAGACTGACAACGGAAGGCTGATCACTGACGGCTTCATCGTAGATGCAGACTTCCATCTGTTCGGCCGCGTTCGACCAGAAGGCAAACTGTGTTTTCTCGGGACTATAGAGACACTCGTTCTCTAATTTCTGATTGCTGATAGCGGAATGCTGACAGCCAAGCAATGCCATGGAGAGCATAAATAGAATTGTTTTTCGCATAGTAATAGATTAAAAAATCACGGTGCAAAATTACTACAAATATTTGGAATATGCAAGACTTAGACCTAAAAAAATCTCTTCTTCCTCTTTCTCCTCGCGCACGCCCACGCAATCCTAAAATTTCTTTTACGTTTATTTTTTTTATGTTGCTAATAGCTATTCGCGAGAGTGCACCCCTCCGAGGAGTACCACTAAACGAAGAACAACAACGTCCATTGCGTCAGATACCATCCGACAACTAGAAAACCAGTTGACTAGAAAACCAGAAGACTAGAAGACCCGTTAACTAGAAAACCCGTTAACTAGAAAACCAAAAGTCTCCAAAGGGTTTTGTCGGTTTTGGTCTATATTAAACACATCAATTTTGGGGCTTTTCGTTAAAATTTTAACAAATATCGCAAATTCTTTCCTTTTTTCTTGCGCATATCAAAAATTATTACTAATTTTGCGCCGCAAAATGTATGCCGCTGGCATCGACAGCGTAAAAAAGCGATGACATAATTTAATAGGCGTTTATTAACGTTGTTAGCGACATCTTGAAATCTTCGCAACATTTCGTACCAAGTCGTGACAACAACAATGGATGTCCTCGTGGATGTGTATTTCTATCCACGCTCGCAAAAGGGCGGGTGGGTTGTGCATATCGGGCGTGGATTTCAGTTGTTTTTCTACTTGGTACAGGGATTGCGAAGCCCTCAAGATGCGTGAAGACAGGTGATTTTCACGCTTTTTTATTGTGTGCATCAAAGCGGATAAGGGTAATCACGTAGGCGCATCGAGGGAATCACGTATCCCACCACACCCTATATATACTTTGTATATATCCCGTGATTTTAAGAATTAGTCCCACCGAGAGTGATCGAGACATTAACGAAAAAAATAAAACATAAATCATGAAACAGTTTAAACTTAATTTCAAATCAATCGTGCAGAGTAAGGCACGGTGGTTATTAACAATTATCGCCATCCTCACCCTCGGTGTGGGACAGATGTTGGCAGGAACGGGCTTCTATGAAGTATACATGAAATACGACAAGAACGGCTCAGAGTCCAACTACACGTACAATGGCAGTAATGGTTCTATGGATTTAGGAACTATTACATCATCGTTCAAAATTAAAGAGATATATTTGAAAGTATGGGACGACTGGGGAGACCAAGCTTTTGAAGCAGGAAAAAGTGGATTAGGATATAAGACCCAGAGTGGCTCTGATACTGATTATAAGACTAACACCAGAACTAGCAAGAGTGGCAATAATTACGAATTACAAGCCACATCGATGAATTTAACGATTGCGAGTTCCACCAATCCTTCTGGCAATTATACTTTTGAACACTGGTGGTTTGCGGCAGGAACGTGGCAATCGGCGCTTTATATAAAAAATGGAAGCAACAACTGCGCATTCACGTATAAGATTCTTCCTCCGTCTGTAAAGTCTAGTTCTGTAGCCGTTAGCGCTACGAACACTGCTGCAGGCAGCGGTACCGGTTTGAGTAGTGGTAGCCCGATTATACTTATTAGTGGTATGGGTTCAACACTTACTGTTTCTGCAACTCAGAATCACACAGATGCCAACTCTGCATTATGGTGTAAGTTTGGCGGGAATTCCTATTCGTCTACCACAACATATGATATCGCTTCTGGTACAGAAACAACAAATCAAACACTTGCGCTAAAGGTTAAGTATCGCAACAATAGTGCAAGTCTTGATGGTGCAGAGACAACAACGACGATTTACTACAAGTGGGCAGCTCCTGCACCCGCCATTACCATGACTAGTGTGACTCCGTCTTCATCTATCGTAGCAGGTAATGACATTACGCTCGTTGGTACACGTGCGAATAGTTCGAATACTATTTCGTTCCAATATACCACGAACGATGGTTCTACATGGACGGATATTACGCCGAAGACTTCAAGCCTCTCTTCGAACACATTAACGGCTACTTGGACTATCCCTGATGCTCATGGAGCAACACAAACATTCAAATTCCGTGCTAAACTTGCTGAGGCTACACCTATATATTCGAGCAAGAGTTCGGGTGTAAGTGTGTATAATACAAAGACTATTAAGGTAAAGAACACGAACAATTGGGGAACATTCTATTCATATGTTTATAACTCCGAGTCCGATAAGCGTGAGGCTTGGCATGGGAGCGCAGCGGGAATCACCTCTGCCGGCGGACAATGGAAAAATGTGGTACTCACATCACAATATGCTTATTTCATATTAAACGATAACGGAAGCAACCAAATTAAAGGTGACAACACTTATACTTACTCATCGTCTGTAACGGATGGTAACTGCTATGCAATTAGTAGTGGAACAGGAACGAATCTTACATTTTCATCGGCGACGTGTCCTTCTGCTCCAACATCAGTAACCACATCAGAAGACGCTCCTACTTCGGTTACCAATGCAAAAATGACAATTCATGGTAATATCGGAGGAAACGGTAATGATAATATTACTGATTATGGTTTTTATTATGGTACAACTTCCTCCCCGGGAACGAAGGCACAAGTGGGCACCTCAAATACAACCGGTGCAATTAGTAAGCAGTTAACGGGTCTTACAGCAGGAACCACGTATTACTATAAAACTTATGCCACTAATGGACAAGGTACCAGTTATGGCGATGTAGAAAGTTATAAGTTGCCGTACAAGGTAACTGTTACTCAACCGACGGGTTGCTCCGCTATTACTAATTCCGGTACAAATTATACAAATAGCACGATTGAGGTGACTGCAACTAAGGCTACAGGATACACGTTTAGTAGTTGGAGCACTACAAACGGAACAATAACTTCGACTTCAAGCACTTCGACAACTAATACAATCGTATTCACTCCAACTTCTGACAATGCGACTATTGCGCCGGTTTATACGGAGAATATGACGACTGTTACTCTGACAGCAAGTCCTGCAGGAAAGGGAACGTTTACTATTGGCGGAGCCGCAGCAACAAGCACGACAGCGGGTGTGGCTACTACGCGTTCAGTAACGGCTGTTGCTGGAACGGGTTATCGCGTGAATACTAGCGCTACTGTTTGGGCTCGGAGTAATGAAAATATTACACTTTCGAGTACAACCACTAACCCAGTGACCGTTACCGGTGCTGGTTCTGTTAGTACTTCTACCTTGACTGCAACTTTTACACCGAATAATTACACCATTACGCTGAACAAGCATAATGGAGAGAGCAACCAAAATATAAGTGTTACTTATGACGCCAATACGAATCTGACTAGCGGAGTTACTCCTCCGACAAGAAGCGGTTACACGTTTGACGGTTACTACACCAGCGAAGGCGGATCCGGTACACAACTGGTTGAAGATGATGGTGATTGGATTACCAATAATGCCTATATCAGCAGTACCGGTACATGGGTAAATGCCGGCAATGTAACGCTGCACGCAAAATGGACAGCCAATCATTATGATATTACGTTGGACAACCAAGGCGGTAGTGATGTTACGGTCGGAACAGAATGTGTACTCGCCACTAAAAATGTATTAGATATTACCTATGGAACCCCTTACTTCGCATGCTATTTAAGTAGTTCCGCGACCGTGAAGACAGGATACAGTTTAGGCGGATGGTATAGTGGTGTAGGCGGCACCGGTGATCAGATTTTTAACGAATATGGTTCATTGCAAAGTTCTACTGTCTATACTGATGGTGACGGCAATTGGACAAATGCCGGTGATGTCACAGTTTATGCTAAATGGACGATGACTATATCCGGAGCTGGATGTATCCATGCGGATAAAATTGCATACACAGCTGGAGGTATGACCATGACGTATAACTCCAGCACAATCACGTCCTTTACTCCTGCGAGCAAAACAGGTTATATCCTGCAGGGTTATTGGAACGCGGATTCGGATGGCGATAAAATCATCAATGCTGATGGTACATTCGTAGGAGAAGATGTGACGGATTGGGTTGAAGACGGCAAATGGGTATATGAGGGTACAACTCCGACCATTTGTGCGCACTTCGAGCCGATCACATACCACATTGCTTTTGATCCGGACAACATCGCTAGGTACGTGAATGATGCTACGGGTTCGATGGAGACAATTGATGCTACCTATGATGAATATGTTACCCTCCCGGCTAACACCTTTACCCGTACAGACTATAATTTCTTGGGATGGGCAAAAGGGTCGGATTCGACTACTTATACCTGGATGGACAAATCTTCTGCTGTCATCAACCTCGCGCGTACGGATGATGCCACGGTTACGTTGTATGCTTTCTGGCAAGGTGTAAGCGTTACCGTTTCGTTCAACAAGGGCGCCGGCTATTCTGTATATCCGACATCTACTACGTTGCACGTGGGTGAGACGTACGGACAAGGAACCAGTTTAAGCGAAGGTGAACTTCCGACACCGTCTGCCCCGGCAGGCTATGTATTCGCGGGCTGGTACACCTCTGCGTCAGGTGGCACCTTAGTGACCAAAGACACCAAGTTAACCGTCAGTGGCGATCATACGCTATATGCGCACTACACCAAAGCCGATCGTGTATACTTTAAGAATACTTTAGGTTGGGATAAAGTATATGTAACTTGGGATGCCGAATGGAACCGCAGCAGTCAAGACAAGGGTGCAGGTAGTTATGGTAAGACTCAAGAGTTGATGACGAATATCTACGGTACAGACATATGGTACAAAGATATTCCTGCAGCCATCTTGAGTGATTGGGCATACAATATTGCCTTCACCGAAAAGTCAATGTCAAATTATGAGTGGTTTGACGAAGGTCAAGCAGTCTTCCGCCGTGACTTCGATAAGAACACCACTTTGTTTGTTCCAATGAAGACCGATCCGAATACATTCTTAAAGAACAAGCATGATTCTAAGACGGGTACTACGTATTATAGTACCAAAGAAAAAACAGACGGAGACGGTAAGTATAAGAATGGTTACTGGATGAAGTATGAAGATCTGCAGGCAGGATACTCGTTGAAGGGTAGTTGGAACTGGGTGGCAGAACATTTTATTGAGCGCTCTACAACGTCTGACTCTGTATATTCTTATACAATGAAAGGCTTGAGCGCCAACACTACTTATTACTATAAATTATATAAACTCTGTAGTAATAACACGACCGGTTCTGTATTCTCTACTTCGACGTCAATCACATCCGCGACTGCAGCTGATGCAGCGATATTAAACGCGGAAGTAGGAGACGACAATGCAAGCTTCACAACTACGGTAGCCGGAGATTATACATTTAAGTTCAATCTCAGCAAAACAGGTGTTATTAAGTTGACGATTGAGTATCCGTTTAAGGCGAACGACTACCGTGTAGTATACGGATGGAACGATGGAAGTGCACATACATTCGCATCGGAGATCATCAAGAAATCCGCAAGTACGAATGATACCATTTCTATGTTTATCCATAAGGTTGAATCACCTGTCGTATCTCGCTCGCTGACCATTCAGAAATGTACAGCTATCAATGGAAGTGGTGTACCGACCTGGACTGCAGGAAATACAATTGACCTGAGCAGTATTACGAAGAGCGGTGTGTATAACTTTGTTATTGAGCAACCGGCAAGTGGCGAACCGACAGGTAGTTTCTGGAAGAAATATGATGGTAACTTCTATATCCGCATGGATAGTGTAGAAGGAGGTTGGGATCAATACAAATACCATCCAGAGAATATTATGACTTACTCGGAGTATTCATTGACCCAGACCTTATCCGCTCCGTATAGTCACTACTATTGTAAATACGTAGGTAATTCGAGTACAGATATTTCTTATACTGTAGCGACGGATTATAGTCCAATGATTTGTCCGGTTTTGGAAGGTGATGCAACGATTGGAGTTGGGAATAAGACCTTGTACTCTGGTAAACCGGCAAGTGTGCGCTTTACTTATAATGAAGAGACGAATGGTACCTTCCGTTCGTATCTGAAATCCGCACAAGGAGCAGGTAATACGCGATTCCTGGTTATGCACGGAACTGATAATAAACTTCGTGATAAAGATGGTAATGAGATTGCGGCTAATGTGGGAGCAAGTTTGGCTGCTAACGAGTTGCTGTTCAGCGATACCGAGAACTGGGTATATGAGGTCTCCATCCAAGCAAAGCCGGGAGCACAAGTAAGTATTATTGCTCAGTATAACGATGTAGACCGTTACTTAGTCGGCAGTTCATCATCTTGGGAAACCATCTTGGGTGGTTCCGGTGATAACGCCTATCTGATGAAAGCAGTTTATGACTTCAAAACCAATCGTTTGATAACAGCCTGGACTCCGACGGGTACCGTTACCGAAACGTTGTCTGATGCTCAGGTGCTGATTGAGCGTCACAATCAAGATGGTGCTACCGTCATTACCTTCGGTAAGGCATCTGTTGATGCTGAGGCTGGTTCAATTTCCGCTAAACGTGTGATCGGTGCACTCCGCTTCGACTATAGCGAATTGGTAGGTCGTGTGTCCACCTGGAACGAGACGACGCGCGCCAAGATGATGTTCTTCGTTTCCTTCCCGTTTGATGTGAACGTGAGTGACATCTTCGGTTTGAACAGTAACTACGGCGAGGCATATATCGTGCAGAAATACGATGGCGCAGAGCGTGCAGCGAAGGGATTCTTCCTCGGTGACGGTACAGAGACATTCTGGAAGATATTACCCGTAGATAGCGTAATGCATGCCGGTCAAGGTTACGTAGTAACAATGGATAATGATTATCTCAATGGTGATGTAGGTCACGTATGGGATAATAAGCGTTCGGGTGATCATGTTTACCTGTACTTCCCGTCGGCTAATACATCGAATATTACGATTAACTCGGATGCAAAGACGATCAAGGTTCCTGCACACAAGTGCAATATTAACAAGACGTTCAGTGGCGGCAAACTCAACCACAAGTACACTGACTCCAACTGGAACCTGATGGGTGTACCTATTTTCCAGAACCACACTGGTAACGCAGAAAGCGGTACTCCGGGTGCAATCTTTACTCCGACAGAAGTACCGACAGATACGACTGCGTATATCGACCATCCTGACTTGGGTTACTTCTATGAGTGGAGCACCAGTAAGACGTATACCATCCGCTCCGCAGTCGGCTTTGTATTCAAACCGATGCACTGCTACATGGTTCAGTATACCGGTAATGTGAAGTTTACTTGCGCTACTCCGGCAGTAGTAGCAGCTCCGCGTAGAACACTGAAAGACGAGAATTACAACATCGAGTTGCAAGTGCTTAATAATGACGAAGAGATGCTCGACCATACCTATGTGGAATTGCGCGAGAATGCGGTAGATAGCTTCGCACTGAACGAAGATACCTATATGATGCAAAGCAACAAGGCGGTGAGTGTATATACCTTCGCCGGAACGTACGACGTAGCCGCCAACGTACTCTCAATTGGCAGTCATGTAGTACCTGTTGGTGTGATTGTGAACAGAGCCGGTACGTACACCTTCTCGATGCCTTCGAACTTCAGCGGTACAGTCACCTTAATAGATACGTACACGGGTGTACGCACGAATATGGCACTCTCCAACTATGAGGTCAACCTGACCACCGGAACCGATGATGAACGCTTCTTGCTCGAAATCTATGTTACTAACGCTCCGACCAGCATTGATGTTATCGAAGAGGGTGGCTCACTCAAGGACGGTAAGGCACACAAGTTCATCATGAACGAGATGATGTATATCCTCCGTGACGGCGTGCTCTACGATGCTCATGGTAACCGCGTGAAGTAATGAGTTAACGAATCAAGGAAAGAAGAATGAAAGAGATGAAAAAGATAATAACGATTTTGGTACTGGGCGCGCTGACGGCGTGCCTGGTACCCGCTCTCGCTCAGAATCAGCCGGAATGGAAATCGACATCCGCGATGCCAACCACAGGCAGTACCTATGCGCCGCAAGTGACATCAGTAGGTGCACCGATGATCACCACGTCAACCACTACTACGGAAAGCTATTCGCCGGCCAAGGTCGGCGGACCGAGACGTTCATTCGATGGTGGTTCATACGAAGGCGGTGGTACTAACCCTGGTGAAACGGGATTTCAGGATCCCGGTTCCCCCATCGGCGATGCCCTTCTGCCGCTACTCATGATGGCTGTGGCTTTTGCTGGATGGAGTTACCTCCGTCGAAGCAAACAACGTTTGAACGCTGAATGCTGATAGCTGACGGCTATCTGTCCCACACCTTCGAAAGGTATTTTTCGTAAGGTTTTGTATTTTGTGAGGGAACGCGCTGCTGAGAAGCCCCGCGTTCCCGTTGTTTTCTATCCTAAGAGATGTATTCTTAATACAGGTTCTGCCGATATAAATTGTTTTTTGAATTTATGTCCCTCAAAAATCGCTCTTTCGGGCGATTTTTTCTCTTTTTTATTTCTTATTTTACAAGCAAAAACGATTATTTTCTTAAAAATCTTGCATATATGCCAAAAAAAGCGTACCTTTGCGCTCAATCTTGTTTGCAGATGCTGGGAATAATCATCAATCCGAAATCAGGCAAGCGGGCTTTTCGCCGGCAGCGCATCTACCTCTGGCACTTGCTCAGACGGCGTCATCAGCCTTTCGCCTACCGCGTGACCAAATATGCCGGACATGCCATAGAGCTGGCACGCGAACTGGTGGAACGCGGCTACGACGAACTGCTGATACTCGGCGGTGACGGCACACTCAGCGAGGCCGTCAACGGCATCATGCGATCTTCGATCCCCGCCGACCAACGGGCCAAGATACAAGTGGGACTCATGCCACGCGGTACAGGCAACGACTGGGGACGCTACTGGGGACTCACCAAGCAGCATAAGGACTCGCTCCGACGTTTCTTCGAGGGCACGCCACATCCTATCGACATAGGCTGCCTCACCTACTGGCGCAACGGCATCGAGCATCATCGCTATTTCATCAACTCCGTCGGCTTCGGCGTCGATCCGCTCTGCTGCAAGAAGGCCGAGGCGCTCAAGCACTATATAGGTTCGCACCACGTGAACTACCTCTTCGGACTCATCGCCGCCGTCGCGCAGCATAAGTCGCAACATATGGTGCTGACGGTGGACGGACGGCAGGCTGTGGACGACCGCCTCTTCACGATGAACATAGGCAACGGGCCTTTCTCCGGCGGAGGCATACGACAGAACCCCGAGGCCGACCCGACAGACGGCGTGTTCCATGCGATGTTCATCCGCCGGCCTACCTTCCGACAAGTAATGCAGGCCCTGCCGCGCCTCTTCGACGGACGACTGACCGAGTTGCCCTTCGTCTATCCCATTACGGGACACGAGATAGAGATCAACTACCGCAAGCATATACTCTTCGAGGCCGATGGCATCCTGGAGAACATCATCGGCCCATGCCGGGTAAGCTGTATGCACCATGCGCTCCGGTTTAAGTGTTGAACGATAAATAATGAACTAAGTATTCCTTTCATCTCACATGATTAAGCAGCAAGGATCTAATAGGATATACACGCGGGAGACAGACGCGGAGGGCAAGACGGTCATTCGCGTGGTGGGTACCAACCGCGACGAGAACCGTGCGTTCATCTATATGGCGCGCCATTTTCATGCGCTCGGGCTGCCCGTGCCCGAGGTGTACTGGGTGAGTGAGGACGAGATGAGTTATACCCAGGAGGACCTGGGCGACACGCTCCTCTTCGATCGGCTCGAACCCGTGCTGGTGGAACGGGCTATCCGTGCGCTCGCACATATACAGGTGATCGGAGCACGCGACTTCGACTGGTCGAAATGCTTCCCCGTTCCCGCGATGGACGAACGGGCTGTCCGTTGGGACCTCAACTACTTCAAGTACTGCTTCCTGAAGGGCACACGGCTGGAGTTCAGCGAACCCCTGCTGGAGGATGACTTCGATAAGATAGTAGAGAATCTTCTTTCCACTTGCAACTCTCCACTCTCCACTTTCCTCTACCGCGACTTCCAGAGCCGCAACGTGATGATACGCGACGACCAACCGTACTTCATCGATTTTCAGGGCGGTCGGCGCGGACCTACCCAGTACGACGTCGCTTCTTTCCTCTGGCAGGCCAAGGCCAATTTCTCGCCCGAGTTCCGAAGGCAGATGGTGGAAGCCTATTTGGATGAGTTGGAGCAAGTGGAAATCACTAATCAGCAATCCCCAATCACCAATAGAACAGAGTGGCTCTCGGCTCTCCCGCACTTCGTGCTGCTGCGCACCTTGCAGGTACTCGGTGCGTACGGCTACCGCGGCTATTTCGAGCGCAAGCAGCATTTCCTCGAGTCGATACCTATGGCGCTCAGCAACCTCAGCGAACTGTTTGCCACCCATCCCGAACTGAAAGACCATTATCCCTATATCTATCATGTTAGTAACGATCTACTCCTTCTCGTATAAACGTGGCATCCCGGCCGACGAGAGCGGCAACGGAGGCGGTTATGTCTTCGACTGCCGTGGCACGCACAACCCCGGCAAATACCCGCAGTACATGCAGTTGACCGGACTCGACCAACCCGTCATCGACTTCCTCGAGCAAGACGGCGAGATCATCACGTTCCTCCACTCGGTCTATCCGCTCGTGGATCATCATGTGGAGCGATTCCTCGAGCGGGGGTTCAGCCATCTGCAGGTGGCCTTCGGCTGCACCGGCGGACAGCACCGTTCCGTCTATTGCGCCGAACAGCTCGCCCATCACCTGAAGGAGAAATTCGCCGTGCAGATTCATCTTATTCACCGCGAACGCGGGATAGAAAGGGATTTGTAATTTATGATTTATGATTGATGATTTATGATTGTGAAAGCGATGATTTTCTGTGCGGGCCTGGGTACACGTCTCCGCCCGCTGACCGATACGATGCCTAAGGCGCTGCTGCCGCTGGCAGGCAAGACGCTGCTGCAGTGGCAGGTGGAGCGGCTGCGTGACGCCGGTATATCCGACATCATCGTCAATGTGCATCACTTCCCCGATATGATCATCGATGCCATCCGCCGCCACGACGGATGGGGATGCCGCATCGACATCTCTGACGAACGCGACCGGCTGCTCGACACGGGAGGAGGACTCAAACGCGCTTTGCGCGGCGCTCAGCCTTCTGCCATCAGCCATGAGCCTATACTCGCCTGCAATGTGGATATTCTCTCTAACATCGACATCCGCGCACTCATTCGTACCTATGCGCAGACGGGCGTCAGCCAACTCGTCGTCAGTGAGCGACAGACGCAGCGTTACCTCTGTTTCGACGAGCGCAATCACCTCTGCGGATGGACGAATATCGCCACGGGGGAACTGAAAGGACGGGATGGCCGAAGACTGGCCTTCAGCGGCATGCAGCTGCTGAGCGAAGAGGTGCTGGAGCGCTTGGATGAGATGGAGGAAGAGAAATTCTCCCTGATCGATTTCTACGTGCATCTCTGCACACAAAATAATAAATCATCAATCATAAATCATAAATCATCAATCCTCCTGTCCTACGTGCCGGCGGACTATCGGATGATGGATGTAGGTAAGATAGATCAGCTCTCCGAGGCAGAGCGTTTTGCTGCGTCGCTGGTCTGACGCGCGAGAAGAAGTCTCAATACGAATAGTTTGATGCGTTGGCGCCAAGTATCGGGTCGGTACTCGGTGAGTAGTTGCGTAGTGACAAGCGACGGGTCGCGGAACTGATAGATGAGGTTCAACCGCTGTTCGTTCAGGTAGTTTTGTGCGGCTTGCTCCGAGTAACCCACACGTCCGGGAAAACGCGTGTCCAGCCATTGCCACATCCGGCAACGCTCTTCGCGTAGCCTCCAGATCGCTGCGGCTGTCTTGGGTTGCGAGACGGAGGTATGATCGCGCCAGACGGCTGTCGGTTCGGGTAGGTAGGCCCATCGCGTCTGCTGGTAGAAGACGCCGTAGAGCGGATAGTCGAGCCAGAGGAAATGTTGCGCCTCGATGGCATCCAGCAGTTCCGCAGAGAGGAGGTCGGCACGGAAGAGCACCGTGCAGTTGGCGAACCCTACCGAGTCGATGCCGTACACGCCGTCCCGTTGTCCGAAGGTCCATGTGGAGCGGCCGGAGAGGGTGGCGCCGTTGGTGTGTACGAACCCGCATTCCGGGTGTGCACGCAGATAGTCGGTCTGGCGTTGCAGCTTACAGGGATCGGTCCAGTAGTCATCGCCGTCGAGCATCGCTATATGGGTGCATCCGTCGGCGAGTATATGTCGGTAGAGATCGATGGTGTTGCTCGCCGTCCCCATGTTCTTCTCGCGCCGCAGATAGACGATACGTTCATCCTTCTCGGCATAGCGTCGGCAGACGGCAGCGGTGCCGTCCGTAGAAGCGTCGTCGCCGATATAGAGGCGTAGCGGCTCGTCGCATTGCTGCGCGAGCACACTCTCTATCGCTTGGGCAATGTAGGGCGCATGGTTATATGTCGTGACGCAGACAGCCAGCATAGACGGAGAGCAGTTGACGGCCGATGGCGTCGGCAGTAAACTGATTGGTGATTGGTGATTTATGATTTTTGATTTCTGTATTCCACAGAATCGTCTCGATGAAGTCCGCAAAGCGGCCGGGCTTGTGTTGGGCCACCTCTTGCGGTACGATCAGGTCGGCCACCTCTTCGGCAATGCCGACGGGAGTGGAGAGGATAGGCAGTCCGGCGGCTGAGGCTTCGGCCAGCACGACGCCGTAGGTCTCATAGCGGCTGCTGAGCACGAGTGCATCGGCCTCTTGCATGTGTGCGGCCACTTCGCGCGGGGTGAGTTCGCCTGTCCAGACCAACAGACCCTCAGGAAACTCCAGGGCATCGGCATAGGCGCGTACGTCGGCATAGTCGATGCCGGTACCGACGAGTACCAATTGCCAGTCCTGACGCTTGAGCGAGAGCATCTTAGCTGCCTGCAGCAGCCCCTTCACATTCTTCGCTCGCTCGTCGAAGCACGAGACGTGCAAGAGGATTTTTCTATCTGACTGCTGATGACTGATGGCTGACGGCTTAAAAAAGAAATCATCCACCACGTTATGGATCTGCTGCCATCTCTTGGCTTGGAAACCCAGCGCCTGCATGCATTGTTGCAGGGGATGGCTGACGGGCATGACCACTTCCGCCTCGCTGCAGACGCGCTGCATGAACCTCAGATGCAGTCCGTGTGCTTTCACCGTGGCATTCTCCGGCAGATAGCCGCTCCAGTGCTCGATGATCACGTACGGGATATTATAACGCTTCTTCAGCCAAAGTGCCAGGAGTCCCTGCTTCTGAATGACGTTGAGTTGCACCAGATCGGGCATCCAGCCCTCGCGCCGGAGCGTACGCCACTGCTGCAGCGTGTCGCGCCATGTTAGCGCATGGATGACACGTACCTCCACACCCTGAGCCCGCACAGCCTCCACGTGCTTCTGCACGAAGAGACCGGACATAGCGTCCTCAGCGGACGGATACCAGGGGGTTAAAAATAATATTTTTGATTTATGATTTATGATTTATGATTGGTCACCTGTGTATCCACTCGCGGAACTTCTGAAACCAGAGGGCAAGACGGAAGATGGGTTTATAGTATTTCTCTACGCTGTAGTAGGTGACGGGCGTGCTGCCGAACTGCTTGTAGTGCTTCGCCACCGAGTGGATCATCGACCCTTCGAAATCGAAGAGTACGTGCAGATCGCGTGCCAGCTTCATCGCCTCCAGCGCCAGCAACGCGCCCGCTCCGGACTCGTTGAACGCCTTGTCGAACGAAGGGATCAGATAGTAGAGATAATGTTTGTCCCATACGAGAAAGGCGGCGGCGTAGGGATGGCCGTCGGCATTGCAGATACTCAGCACCCGGCATTGCCCCAGTCGACGCGCCTTGCGCTCCAGCACCAGCAGGAACTCGCGTGTGTAACTGATATGCCGTTTGCGCTCCGCCAGACAGCGGGTGTGGAAACGATAGAAATCCTCTATCGACATCGTATGTTCCGCGTGTAGCGAAAGGGCTTTCTGCAGTTGGCGCTTCTTGTTCTTGCTGAACGAGTCGATCAGTCGGTCCAGATCACTCAGGTCTTCCACGCGATAGGTGACGCGTTCGTGGGTCTTGAAGCCCAGCCCGCGCATCGCATCCACGCACAGACTGCCGGGCAAGTACTGTTGGTAGTAGTAGGCCAGACCCATCCGGTCCAACTGCTCCGCCAACTGGCGGCACACCTCGGCCGTAATCCATCGGTCAGCCGTCGTGGCGGCATTCACCCATATGCCGCCTATCTGGGTCATGGGGGGCATGAGGACATAGCGGAAGCCGAGCCGCTTGCGCAGCAGATAAGGCATCGCTCCGAGGATATTACCCTCGGCATCTTCGGCCAGCAGCACGTCCCATTCCTTACCCGCACACACGGCATCGAGCCACCAGGGGTGCAGAAAAACGGGCATGTAGTCCTGTTGGGCTACCCACTCTATATAGCGTTCTTTGTTGGTCATCAGAAGATGTCGTTGAAGGTGGTATTCTCTTCAGCCACCGGTGCCTCGTCCATCTCTGTGGGCTGACTGTTGCCGGCAGCAGGCTGATTGCGGTACTGTTCGGGTTTGTAGAGTATCTGTACGTTCTCGGCGATGATCTCCGTCTTGCGGCGTATCTGGCCGTCTTTCTCCCATGTGCGGGTCTTGAGTTTGCCCTCCACATAGATCTTCATGCTCTTGCGGATGTACTGTTGTGCCCACTCGGCCAGGTTGCGCCAGAGGACGATGGGATGCCACTCGGTGACATCAGGCACTTGCGTACCGTTTTGCATGATATAACCACGTTCGGTGGTAGCGAGGTTGAAGGTAGCAATAGCAACGCCTCGGTCGAGGTAACGCACTTCTGGGTCATTGCCGACGTTGCCGATAAGAATAACTTTGTTAACGCTTGACATAATAGAAAAATGGTTTTGTTGATGTGTTTTATGGATTTGTAATCAATTTGCGGCTGCAAATTTACAACAAAAAATTAACATATGCAAGGTTTTCCTTCATTTTTGTTTGCGTATGTAAAAAAAAAGCAGTAATTTTGCAGTCGCTATGAACAAATTGCTGGAAATTCGAAATCTGCATGCCTCGATAGGCGGCAAGGAGATATTGAAAGGCATCGACCTCGTGATCAACGAGGGGGAGGTGCATGCTATCATGGGCCCTAACGGTGCGGGCAAGAGTACGCTCAGTGCGGTGCTGACGGGTCATCCTGCGTATGAGGTGACGGGTGGGGAAGTGCTGCTGCGCGGAGAAAACCTGCTCGCCATGGAGCCCGAGGTGCGTGCGCGTGCGGGTGTGTTCCTTAGTTTTCAGTATCCCGTAGAGATACCCGGTGTGAGCATGACCAATTTTATGCGTACGGCCCTCAACGAGAAACGGGCATACGAGGGCAAGGAACCGCTGAGTGCGAAAGATTTTCTGCGCTTGATGCGAGAGAAGAAACAACTGCTGGAGTTGCCCGACAAACTCAACAACCGTTCCGTGAACGAGGGCTTCTCCGGTGGCGAGAAGAAGAAGAACGAGATCTTTCAGATGGCGATGCTCGAGCCGTGCCTGGCTATTCTGGACGAGACCGACAGCGGACTCGATATCGATGCCCTGCGCATCGTGGCGGAGGGAGTGAACCGACTGAAGAACCCGCATAACGCATCTATCGTCATCACCCATTATCAGCGTCTGCTCGATTATATCGTGCCCGACTTCGTGCACGTGCTTGCCGACGGCAAAATAGTGAAGACCGGAGACAAGACGCTGGCATTGGAACTCGAAGAACATGGGTATGAAAATTTCTAAGGGAGAAATATTCGAGCGCGTGTTCCTGAACGAACCCGTGGACTTGCACATTGTGCAGGAGGCCGGTTCACACGTGAAGATCGTCGTGGTGGACTTCGAGACTTCGAGATGTCGAGATCTCGAGATAGCCAACCGCATCACCATCGAGCAGGCGGGAGAAGGATGCGTGACGGAGATATACGGTCTGGCATATCTGCGTGGCGACGAGAGAGTGACGACGGAGACGCATGTGCATCATCAGGTGGGCAGCGGCCGTTCGGAGCAGCTGATCAAGTTCGTGCTGGACGATCAGGCGCAGGGGCGTTTTGTGGGCGACCTCAAGATAGCACCCGATGCGCAGCAGGTGGAGGCTCATCAGACCAACAGAAACATCCTGCTGAGCGAAGGAGCGCAGATGCGTACCCAACCGCAGCTGGAGATATACGCTGATGATGTCAAGGCCACTCACGGTGCCAGTACCGGTCAGTTGGACGAGTCCGCCCTCTTCTACATGCAGCAGCGTGGCATCAGCAAAGAAAAAGCGCGCCAACTGCTGGTAGGCGCGTTTATGAGAGAGGTAGTGGAAGCCATCGGTGATCAGCATTCAGCCGTCAGAGAGCAACTATTGCACACGATTGATGGCGTAGTCGAGTAGGCGAATCAAGGCCTCACGCACAGGTGAGTCACGGAAGACAGCAAGTGCTTCTGTGGCTTGTTTTTTATATGCCAGCATCTGCTGTACGGCATATTCGTCGCCATGAAAACGAAGCACGAACGACTTGATCTGCTCGAGCGAACGGGGATCGTCGTCGAGGTGTTCGCCCATCCGCCGCACTGCCTCCGCTTCGGCTTCTGGGGCACGCTGCAGGGCGATGATAAGGGGTAGTGTCACCTTGCCGTCACGCAGGTCGCTCATCGTTGGTTTGCCCAGTTCCTCCAGGTCGCTATAGTCGAAGATATCATCTTTGATCTGGAAGCATAGTCCGAGCAGTCGGCCATATTCGCGTAGCGCCGTGCGTTGGCGTTGGGTGCATCCCGCACTCTCCGCACCGGCCTCGGCGCAGGCCTGGAAGAGACGTGCCGTCTTCAGGTCGATGACGCGGTTGTACTGCGCCTCGTCTATCCACATCGAGCTGCCCACATGCAGTTGTGCCAGTTCACCGCTGCTGAGGCTGCGGCCGAGCGAAGAGACGATGTCCAGGATCTGGGTGTTGCGCACTTCGGCCACCAGCCCGATCACCTTCGCCAGCATATAGTCGCCGGCCAGCACTGCCACCTTGTTGTTCCAACGTACATGTACGGCCGGAGCACCCCGCCGCAGGTCAGACGAATCGACTACGTCGTCGTGCACCAGACTGGCGTTGTGGAGCATCTCCAGTGCGACGGCGGTGCGATAGGTTTTGTCCGTCACGGGGTTGCATAGTTTGGCCGCCAGCAATACGAGCAGCGGACGCAGCTGCTTGCCGCTGCGCTGCGCGATATAATGGAGCACCTCCTGTTGCAGCGGGTTGTCCGACTGCAGACAGTCGTGCTGGAAGCGCTCGAAGAGCTTCCACTCGGCCTCAACCGGTTGACGTATTTCCTGGACAGTAGCCATGTGTGATCGCCAAAAAACGCTGCAAAGGTACTACTTTTTCATGGGATATGCAAGAAAAAAAACGAAAAAAACGATGTACTATTTGCGTAATTCAGAAAAAAAGTGTAAATTTGCACGGAATTTTGATAATTCATACAACTAAATACTACCATGAACATTAGTTTTCAAATTCATTATCGTGCCGAGTACGGCCAGAGTTTATGCGTGATCGAGACGCAAGAGTCTATTTTGGGCTGGACCGAGAAGTCGCCCCTGGTGCTCAGTTGCCAGGGCACGGATTTCTGGCAAGCCAACGTGCCGGTGAGTGATTTCGCGGGTAGCATACAGTACAAGTATGCCATTCGCGTAGGAGAGGGACAATATATCTACGAGGCCGGCGAGCCGCGTATGCTGACCTTGGGCGGCAAGAAGCGTATCGTGGTGCGTGACGCATGGCAGGCCAGCACCTACGAGGACTCGTTTTATACCACCGCCTTCCTCAAGTCGCTCTTCCGTCGTCAACAACCGCAAGCGTTGAAGACGAAGGCTAAGAATAATGTACATTTCTCCATTGATCTGCCGCAGATTCTTCCGGGCCAGGGTGTGGCTATCGTGGGCAATTGCGACGAGTTAGGCAATTGGGACGAGGCCGGCAAGCTGATCATGAGCGATGCGGACTTCCCCGTTTGGCGTGCTGAGATGGAAGTGAAGGGGCAAGACATCGTGGAATACAAATACCTGGTGTATGACCTCAAGAGTGGTGCCACCGTCGATATGGAGTGGGGTGAGAACCGCCAGATTTGGGGTGTGAGCAAGGACCTGGTGATCATGCAGAACGATCGCGGCTTCCGTCGTACCCAACCGCGTTGGAAGGGTGCCGGTGTAGCCGTGCCGGTCTTCTCGCTGCGCACCGAAGAGGGCTTCGGTATCGGAGAGTTCCAAGACCTGAAGAAGATGGCCGATTGGGCTGCCGCTACGGGACAGAAGATGATTCAAACCCTGCCTATCAACGATACCACACTGCGTCATAACAATCTAGATAGTTATCCTTATAACGCCGTGAGTGTGTTCGCTCTCCATCCGATCTATATCAACATCGAGAAGATGGGTCGCCTGACGCCGGCGCAAAAGAAGAAATATGAGGCTGAGAAGGCGGAATTCAACGCCAAGGATTATGCTGACTACCAGGCCGTGTACGACGCCAAGACCGTATTCTTCAAGGCGCTGTACAAACAGGACAAAGAGGCGCTCTTCAGCAGTGAGGAGTACAAGGCTTTTGCGGAGAAGAACAGTGAGTGGCTCGATCCGTATGCCGAGTTCCTCCACAAGCGTGACAAGCAGCCGGCCGACTACTATAAGTTCCTGCAGTTCCACGCCGACAAGCAGTTGGCAGATGCAGTAGCTTATGCCCATGGCATTGGCGTGGCGATGAAGGGGGATATACCTATCGGCATCAGTCCCGACTCGGTGGACGCTGCCGTCTATCCGGAGTTGTTCAACCTGGACGCCAGTGCAGGAGCTCCGCCCGATGACTTCTCTATCAGCGGACAGAACTGGGGCTTCCCGACCTACAACTGGGATAAGATGGCGGAGGATAACTTCGGCTGGTGGCAGAAGCGCTTCCGCAAGATGCAGGATTATTTCGATGCTTATCGCGTAGATCATATCCTTGGCTTCTTCCGTATATGGCAGATGCGTAAGTCGGACGTATGGGGCCTGTGCGGCCACTTCGTACCCGCACTGCCTTACAGCTACGACGACCTGTGTGCGCAGGGTGTGTGCCTGGATTGGGATCGTATGACCAAACCGTATATCCGCTCTAATTTCTTGGGCGACGTGCTGGGTTACGACACCGAATGGGCAAAGCAGCATGCCCTCTACACGCGCGACAACTATATCTATTGGTTCCGTGAGGAGTTTGACACCCAGGCGAAGGTGCAGGCATGGGCCGATCGTCTGTTGGAGGACGAGAAGCAGTTGGCAGCCAGCGGCCTGAGTGAGGCAGCGGTGAAGAATATCTGCAACGGCCTGATCTATCTCCATTGCGAGGTACTCTTCGTAGAAGATCAGCGTCGTCCGGGTTGGCTTCATCCGCGTATCTCTATCTACCAGAGCCATTCGTTCAACGAACTGTACAGCGATCAGAAAGAGGTGCTGATGCGTATCTACAACGAGTATTTCTTCCGTCGTCACACCCAGTTCTGGCGTGACTCGGCGATGCGTAAGTTGCCGACTCTGATCGGTGCTACCAAGATGCTATGCTGTGGCGAAGACCTGGGTATGGTGCCCGCTTGTGTGCCCGACGTGATGCATGAGTTGCAGATCTTGAGCCTGGAGATTCAGCGTATGCCGAAGGATCCGACGGTTAAGTTCGCCCATCCGGCAGATGCACCATACCAGAGTGTTTGCACTACCGGTACGCATGATATGAACCCGCTCCGCGCTTGGTGGGAGGAGGACCGCGCTGTGACGCAGCAGTTCTACAACGAGCAGATGGGCTGGTGGGGCGACGCACCCCAGCAGATGAGTCCGGAGATCGCCGAGTTCATCATCAATCAGCATATGTACAGTCCCGCTATGTGGGTAATCCTGCCGCTGCAAGACTGGTTGGCTATCGACGGACAACTGCGTCTCAAGAACCAGTTCGCCGATCGTATCAACGTGCCGGCTAACCCGCGTCATTTCTGGAACTACCGTATGCACCTGACGCTGGAGAACCTGCTCAAGCAGGATGCGTTCAATGCCAGAGTGCGTAAACTGACGAGTGTGCGTTAAGCCACTCGCGGAGGCAGGCGTATGACTATCGTTCTGATTGGTCTGGGCCGTATAGCCCGCTATCATATCGCGGCGTTGTTGTCAACGCCGCGGTATTGCTTATGCGGTCTCTGCGACCTGCATCGAACGCCGCTGGCCGATGCCTATCCCGACCTGCCTTTCTTCACCGACTATACGGCGCTGCTCGATGCCTTGCATCCCGACGCTGCCGTCATCGCTACGCCTCCTGCTACCCATCTGGATGTCGTAGAGGGCTGTCTCAAGCGCGGGGTGCTGCCGATGGTGGAGAAGCCACTGGCCGAGACGGCCGAAGAGGGACTCCATTTCTTCGCGCCCGACTTGCGGGGACGGTATGTGCCGATGCATCATACCGCCTACGGCGAGGAGATGCTATGGTTCGCCGCCCATTGTCCGCTACGGCATATTGAGTCGGTGCGCATGGTGCTGGAAGACCCGTATGCTGCCCCCGATGGACGAATCGACCCTGCTCGGTATGGTCTGGGAGGAAGCTGGATGGACAGCGCACCCAATGCGCTGGCGCCGCTGATGCAGCTGCTGCCGCTTCGCAGCCTATCCGACATACGTCTCGACCACCGTACGGATCCGCAATGCGGGTTGCCCTATAGCAGCCGACTGACGGCTCGTGCAGGCGAGACGGAGGTGGAGGTAGCAGTGCACTGGGAGACGGGACGCAATAGCAAACAGACCTTTATTGAGGCGGACGGCCACCACTATGTGCTTCACCATTCCGACCAGGCCGTGTGGCGCGACGGCGAACGACTCTTTGCCTACGACCGGCAGGAACGACTGCTACGGCAGTACAGCAATTTCTACCGTCTCTATCCCGAGGGTGTACCTGCGCCCGAAGAACTGGAACAGATGTATCAGATCATTTATCATCAATAGACAAGTATGGAAGAAACCATTAGCCGATATTTTCAAACTCTCAAGCAGCAGAGTAAGGCCAAATATGTACTGGTGATGGCAGCCATCGTGTTGGCGTCGATTGTTTTTATAGCTGTTGTGCTGTTGCTCACGCCCGATGATGGTAAAGCGGGTTTGCTCAGCGACATCTTCGCTTCGTTCATCGGCTTTGCGTTCTTGTTCGTCTCCGCACTGCTGGTCACTTGGCGACTGCATAAGAAGGAAGACCAGATAAAGGTCAGTTATCGCAACCAGGACATGTGGAACCATTACGTGAAGGAGTATCGTCATATAATCGATCTGCATGACAGTCAGGCAGTGGTCTATTTCGAACCCCTGCTCCAGATGAACAAGTATCATTCCAAGCACATACGTGTGGAGGATGACCCGACGGCTTTCTTCCAGTTGGATTCGTTCATCAAGTCGCATTGCGGTACGTTGCTGGAAGCACATTCCACGAGCAAGACGCTGGACAGCGTGACTGTCCGTCTGGCGGATTTCGAACCGGCCACAGAAGCGAATGGTCAGACGGCCACTATCCACTGCATGCGCAGTTCGTATATGGCGCACCTGCTCACCAACCGTGCACTCGACTACCTCATCGAAGGCAGTCTGTCGATCCGCAAACTGTATGAGAACGATGCGAAGCTTCGTCCGCTCCGACGCTCGATGCTCTCCAACCATTTCGGTGTGAATGCCCTTATCTTCCTGCGTAATGGGGAGAAAGAGGACGGTTGGCTGCTCATGCCTCACCGCCGCAACGATGCCACGGTGGCTAAGAACAGCGTGACGGCGAGTATGGCTACGCGACTCAAGATGGAGAAACATTATTTTGCCAACGAGTATGCCGACCGGATGACGGCAGATTATATGGAGCATGTGTATGTGGAGGATAATGTGGCTGGAGCAATGTGGGTAACCACTGACTGGTTGAAGGCTCACCCTGCGCGCGTGGATTTTCTGGGCCTTAGCCGCGACATCTACGAGGGCGGCAAACCGACCCTTTTCTACGCCGTCTATGTGGATGCTGACCCGGAGGCGTATCTGCAGGGACGCGCCGAGTGGGATGAGAAGGAGAAGCAGAAACGGGAGACACGCAAGCGCGAGACATCCGCTTATCGTCTCGGCTTCCCTCAGTTCTCGATCGATGAGATGGATCGTATCCATATAGCCAATTGGACGACGGTGCGCATGCAGACGGTCTGGGCGGGGCATCCGCGTCGGGCAATCGTGCCGGAGATGGATTATCACGACACACGACTGGACGACGCCAAACTGACGTTCGTCGATTATAACGGCAGGGCGTATGCCTATGCCTTCGAACAAAACATGATTGCTAATTTTCTGTTCCTGCAGGAATATGAGAAGCAAGAAGCATGATACGATCGCGTACCTGCTCCATTAACCATAGCGGCGTACTCGTCGCTCCGCAGATCCCGACCCGATAGTCGGGATTTGTTGTTTCTGAATGCTGAATGCGGAATGCCGAGAACTTCTCTTCGGCCTCGTCCGGCGATGAGGCAAACAAGGTGTTGGGGTTGACCTCCGCGCATTTCTGGAAGAGCACCTTCGCGTTGCTCGATTTGCTTCCACCTACAAAGAAAACCAGATCATTCGCCTGCGCAAAAGCCTGCAGCTCCTTCACGCGGTTGGCTACATTGCGGCAGATAGTATCGTGCGCTTCCAGCGTAATGGGTGATCGGTGATTGGTGATTTGTGATCGGATGGCCTCCTCCAGTGCGTGAAAACCCTCGACCGATTTGGTGGTTTGCGAGAAGAGGTATATAGGCCGGGTGAAATCAATGCGGTCGAGTTGGTCGGCATGCTCGATGACGATGGCTGTGTTGTTGGTCTGTCCCTGCAGTCCGATCACTTCGGCATGGCCGGGTTGACCGTAGATGACGATCTGTGGCGGTAGCGCCTCGTCGTTCTTATGCTGCTCGTAGCACGCGTGGATGCGTTCTTGCAGTTTCTTCACCACCGGACAGGTGGCATCGATGATGCTCAGGCCGCGTTGACGGGCTATCCAATAGGTGCTGGGCGGTTCACCGTGCGCACGTAGCAGCACCCGCGCATCCGAGGGTAGCGTACGCAGGTCATCGTAGTCGATCGTCTGCAGACCCATTTGCTCCAGGCGCGCCACCTCTCGTCCGTTGTGCACGATGTCGCCCAAGCAACAAAGCGAACCGTTCTTCAGTTCGCTCTCTGCTGTCTCGATGGCTCGCGTCACTCCGAAACAAAAACCGCTATGTTCGTCAATCGAAATGTTCAAATTGCCAATTACTAATTATTTGCACGCATTCTCGAAATGCCTGTAAATAACCTCCATTTGTTCTTCACGGGTGAGGTGACTGTTGTCCACCACGATGGCGTCGTCGGCCTGACGCAGCGGGCTCTCGGCGCGGTGTGTGTCGCGATAATCGCGGTCGTTCACATCCTTGAGTACCTCTTCATATACCGGTTGCCCGCCTTTCTCCTTCAGTTCGTCGAAACGGCGTTGTGCACGCACTTCCGGACTGGCGGTCAGGAATAGCTTTAGTTCTGCCTGCGGAAAGACTACTGTACCTATGTCGCGTCCGTCCATCACGATGCCTTTCTGCAGTCCCATCTGTTGCTGTTGTGCCACCAGAAAAGCACGTACCTCTTTGATCTGCGAGATTTCGCTGGCGCGGTTGCCTACCTCCAGCGTGCGTATATGTGCTTCTACGTCCTCACCGTTGAGCGTGACGTGTTGTGCTCCGTCCGCCAAGATAAAACCTATTTGAATATTAGGCAATGCGGCCAGGATGGCGGCTTCTGTGGTCAGTCCGTGACGCAGGGTGTAGAGTCCGATGGCACGATACATTGCACCCGTGTCCACATATGTATAGCCGGCATACTTGGCCAGCGCTTTGGCTATCGTCGATTTGCCGCACGACGAATAACCGTCTATAGCTACGATGATCTTATTCATAAAATTACCAATTACCAATTACCAATCGAGCTACTTTAGTAGCGAGTTGATATCCAGCGTCAATCCGCCTTGTACCGAGAAATTCGATTTGGTCAACTGACTGACTGCCAGGTTCAGACGGGCCTGTTTGATCTTCACGCCTGCGCCCAGTGCAAATCCCGCCAGCGACTTCTGGTCACTCAGGTTCAGTTCGGCCCGGCGGCGGTGGTTGTAGCTGAAGGCGATGTAGAACTTCTCACTCTTGGGCACCACCTCGATGCACCATATCGTATGGCGGAACAGCATGTCGTACCATTTGACGTTGTGGGACACGATGTCGCCTGTGGTCGCACTCTTGTCCAGACTCGTCCACTCATAGTTGAGGTGCCAAGTCTGTATGTTATGTATCTGCAGGTGAAAGCGCAGCGGGGCGTGTTTCACGCGATAGGTCAGACCTAGTTGCAGGTTCAGCGGAAGCATTTCCGTCGGACGACCTCCGTCTTCGTAGAAACGCTTGAGTTGCCAACCGATGTTCTGCAGTACCAGACCCATCTGGAAAGTCGAGTCCTTGGTCTGGAAATGAGCTCCGATGTCCGCACCGATGGCAAAACTGGTGTAGTGCTCGTAGATGCTATAGACGGGTTTAAGCGACACTCCCACTTTCCAGCTCGGGTGCAGTTGACGCGCATACATCACGTCAATCAGTATGTCGCGTGCACCGAACGAGCCTCCTGTCAGGTTGCCCTGCTCATCAGCGTAAGGCATGTTGCCATGGTCTAGGTAATGGAATCCGACAGCGAAATAATTGGGCTTCTCCGGCTTTCCTCCTTCCTCCTTCATCCCCTCGCTGTCGTCCTTCCTTAATCCTTTCGCTTCGCCGAAGTTATGCCCGTACAATGCGCTGGCGAACATCGTACCTGGTAGGTAGTAGCAGAAGTTCATCTGGAGCACCATGTGTGTCTCGTTGTGGAGCAGGGCAGGGTTGCACATACCCATCGACACGTCGCCGTTACTCAGACTTACGTTGCTGCCTCCTAACGCGTGTACACGCGCCGACACAGGCAGTCCCATGAAGGAGAACACTGAACGACCGGCAGTCGATACCTGTGCCGTGCACGGCATGCTCATTGCCGCGCAAAGCAAACAAAGTAATATGCTCCTTCTTACTTTCACTTTCGTCCGTATTCTTTTCTTAGTCCGTACTTCCGCATATTAATATCGGCTGCAAAATTACAACAAATATTTGGAATATACAAGGATTTTGGTCTAAAAAAACAAATATGCTTGTATGATTTGTTGTTTTCTAACTAAATCTTGCAAATTTGTAAAATTTGTAGTACCTTTGCGAGCGAAATTGCTGAAGCAGAACAACTGACTGTTTGAAACGATGCGACAATCTACGACTTTTATCATTGTGTTTGCCTTGTGCTTTTTCTCGTCCTCTATGTATGCGGACGATAGTGTGCCCGTCATAGAGGTCAAGCCTGTCATAGAGGTGAAGGCAGACCGGACGGTGATCTATCCCCAGCGCATGGAACTGACCGGGGAAGAGTCGCTGATGGATGTGCTGCAGATGATGCCGGACCTGATGATACGCGGCTATGAAGATGTCATTGATGGTTACAACCTGCGCGTGGACAACTGCCCCTTGAACGGTGACACGAGATTGATTATAAGCCAGATGAAAGCCAAGGACATAGCCAAGATACAGGTGTGCGACAATACAGGTGTGGCTAAGGGTACTATAGGGACGAGCAAGGTGCTGGATATTACCATGGCAATGCCTAATTCGGCGAAAGGTTTTGTGGAAGGGCAGGGCGGTTTCGGCAAGCAGTTGGAGGGTAACGGTACGGTGAATGTGCTGTTCGGCAGCTCCCATACCGACCTCTATGCCAATGCGACCTATCGCTATCAGGATGAGCACAAGGAGTATCTGTCGCTGCACATGACCAACCGCTTTGACGAACGCAACAGGCTGTTGACCTATTTCACACAGCAATACCTCAAAATGCCGGATGCCACTACGCAGAAGATCATGGGTAGGGCGCGGTATTTCCACACTTTCAATGACGCAGGAACGGAACTGCTCGTCTTGGGCGGCTACCAATATGACGTCAATCCGACCGTCACCAACCGTTTGCCTATGTTTGTGCTGGAACTGAATACACCTTTGCCGGTGAAAGGACTGACGATGATGGTGGGTGTGGAAGGCGATTACCAGATGACCTGGCAGAAAGATACGTCCAGGAGTTGGGATGTCTTCAACCATGACATCTATCTGCAGTTCGGCTACTCTCTGCCAAAGTGGCGCTTCGCAGCGGGGCATCGTGTGATGTTCTACAACTACCGGATAACCGATTCCGGCACCACGCAGAGGCACATGGACATCCGCAACAACACGGACGTGAGTGTTATATATCTCCCCCACGAACAGCATCAGATACAATTGGGCTATTATCGCAAGTTCTTCAATCCGGCTCACTCGGCTCTACTGATGGAGGCGGATCCGACGAACGAAGCGATGTGGGCGACGACGAAAGAGCAACTACAAGAAAGGGTGATCAATCAGATCAAACTGTCGTATGCCTACACCCGCAGGACACTCAGCGTCCAGACGGAGGCCGGTTATTATTTCATTGATGGCGATGAGAACGTTGCCAGACTGGATGCATCGGCTTATTGGAAAACGAAGTGGGTGACGCTGACGGGTGGCGCGAATCTCTATATTGCCAGAAGCAAAGTGTATGCTTCCCTGCGAGTGACGCCTACTGCCTATCTTCCTCGCCAATGGCAGATCGGATTGAAGCTCGTATATTATACCCCTCAAGCACCCGTACGCGAACTCTTTGGCACACCGGTCTATGGCTGTCTGTCCGTCAACAAGCAGATCGGACGGAGTTGGAACTTTGGGGTCGACTGGCATGATATGTTTGATACCTTCTGCCGCGCGGCCAATGTCAACAGACATGCCGCCAATATTACGGTACAATATAGATTTTGATAAGGGTTTAATAGCCTGCAGCATATAAACGCGCGTAGCAGCAGTACACCTCATAAACGCGGCTCTGCCGCAAAAAGCCTGTTTTAAGCATATGATAAGTTTGGAATTGGATATGATTCAGACGGCCGGTATAGGCGCTTTGGCCCTCATGATCGGTATGGTATTAACGCGAAAAGTGGCCTTCTTGCAGAAGGTGTGCGTGCCATCGCCTGTCAGCGGCGGCCTCATCTTCTCGTTGCTCAGCCTGGCGATGTATGCATGGTTTGATGTAGAGGTGTCGTTCGATGATACGCTGCAGAAGATCTTCATGGTGGCTTTCTTTACCTGCGTGGGCTTCCAGTGCGACCTGCGAGTGCTCAGACAGGGTGGCAAACCCTTGGTGCTCATGCTGGTCTTGTTGGTGCTCTTGATTACGCTGCAGAACCTGATGCCGATGGGCATTACGCGGCTCATGCGTGTTGACCCGCTGCTGGGCATAGCTGCCGGCAGTGTTTCTATGACAGGTGGACACGGTACGGCCGGTGGCTTTGCTGCTATCCTCGAACAGATGGGACTCCATGGAGCGGCTACCATCGGCATGGCTGCTGCTACCTTCGGACTCATAGCCGGTTCTATGGTGGGCGGACCTTTGGCCAATCAGATCATCCGTACCAAACTCACCAACGAACAGATCCAGCCGCAGGATGTGACTATCGACCCTGCTATGGCCGGTATCGAGAGCGACGAGGCTTCGCCTGCAGGACGCGCCGAGCGTATGAGTACCAACGAACTGGAGTTCCAGCAGTATGCCAAAGCCACCTATTGGATACTCATGGCTATGGGTGGGGGCACCTTGCTCAGTTGGGCACTCGCACGGACGGGCATCACTTTCCCTGCTTATTTTGGAGCACTGATATTGGCTGCCATCCTGCGCAATACCATTGGATTCGTCCCCTATAAGGAAAACGGAAAGTGGATCAAGGCCGACAAACTGCTGGATATGGAGCGTATAACCAGCGTGGGCAATATATGTCTGTCTATGTTCCTCGGGATGGCGATGATATCCCTCCGGCTGTGGGAACTGCAGAGCCTCGCCGTGCCCCTGATCGTCATCCTCGGTGCACAAGTGGTGATGATGGTGATCTTCGTCTATTTTATCGCCTTCCCTATCTTAGGCCGCACCTACGATGCAGCTGTGCTTTGTGCCGGCCTGTGCGGCTTCGGATTAGGTGCCACACCCAACGCGATGGCTAACATGAGTGCCGTCTGCTATAAGTACCATTATTCACCCACTCCCTTCCTCATCGTACCTATCATCGGATCTATGTTCACCGATATCATCAACACCGGCATCATCTCATTCTTCTTGAGGCTGATATAGCTGTAATTTTGTGGACAAAATAGAGAAATAAGAATTACGAATCGCCTTATATGCCGCAAGCGAAACCAATCATATATATCTTCGACCTGGGAGGAGTGCTCATCCGGCTCAATGTGCCCCGTTGTATGCATGCCTTTGAGGAACTCATGGGCGAAGCGAACATGCAGACTGTCCTCGGCATCGACAAGCACGGCGAAGGAGTGCTGTCCGTCAGTGTGGCCTCCCGCCAACTGATGGCCGACTTCGAACGCGGACACATCTCGCCCGTTGCCTTCATCCGCGAGGTGTTGCGTTACTGCCGACCCGGCACCACTGAGCAGCAGGTGGTGGACGCATGGATGGCCATGCTCGACGATCTGCCACAACGGCGATTGGATGTCATCGACCGGCTCCGTGCAGACGGTCACCCCGTCTATCTGCTCTCCAACGGAAATGAGTTGCATTTCGATTTCATCAATCGTACATATGGTCTCGACCGCCATTTCGATCAACTCTTCCTCTCTCAGGAGATGCATATGGCCAAACCCGATCCGGCTATCTTCCGCGCCGTCCATCAGGCAGTCACCCGCGAGGGGACTATACGGCCCGAACGCATCATCTTCATCGACGACATCGAGGCCAACCGACGCGCTGCAGAACAGACGGTAGGGTGGCACACCTTACCCTCTATCGACGAAATTGAACGTTTTTCGTAGCGCTACATAATAATTTATTCGATTTTACTTGCGTATATGAAAAAAAAGCAGTAATTTTGCGCGAATTTTTGAGTCCAAAGACAAACAACATATATAACAAGGGCACAAACGGTGCCCGTAATTGACGAAAAACAGATGAATATTGTAACCAAAGAGATTGCTCTCCCTGACGGACGAGTGATCAAATTGGAGACAGGCAAACTGGCTAAACAAGCCGATGGCGCCGTGATGGCAACACTCGGCAACACGATGATTCTCGCCACTGTCTGCTCCGCCAAAGATGCGGTTCCCGGCACAGATTTCATGCCGCTGACCGTAGAGTACAAAGAGAAATTTGCGTCCGCTGGACGCTTCCCGGGTGGCTTCACCCGCCGCGAAGGCAAGGCATCGGATTATGAAATCCTGATTGCACGTCTTATCGACCGCGCCCTTCGTCCCCTCTTCCCTTCCAACTATCACGCAGAGACCTTCGTCAACGTGACGATGTATTCGGCCGACGGCATTGATATGCCGGAGTCGATTGCCGGTCTGGCTGCCGGTGCCGCGTTGGCTTGCTCCGATATCCCGTTTGAGGGTCCGGTGAGCGAAGTACGCGTTGCACGCGTGGACGGCAAGATGGTGATCAACCCGACCTTCGAGCAATGCGAACATGCTGACCTCGAACTTATGGTGGCTGCTACCTACGACAACATCATGATGGTTGAGGGTGAGATGAAAGAGGTGCCCGAGAGTGTGATGCTCGAGGCTATCAAGGCCGCGCACGAAGCTATCAAACCCCAGTGCCTCGCTATCAACGAGATGATGAAGGCCTATGGCAAGGAGACCAAACGTGAGTACTGCCACGAGGTGAATGATGACGAGTTGAAGCAGGCGGTACACGACTACAGTTACGCTCGTGCTTATGCTCAGGCTACCAGCGCTGATACCGACAAGCACCACCGTGAGGAGATGTTCTCGCAGATACGCGAGGACTTCAAGACCGAGAAAGCCGACTATATGGCTGCTCGCGCAGAGGCGATCGGGGTGGATATCGATGAGATAGCAGCCCTCGTAGATCGTTACTATCACGATGTAGAGAAAGAGGCCATGCGTCGCGCCGTGCTTGATGAGGGCAAGCGTCTCGACGGTCGTAAGACGACGGAGATCCGTCCTATCTGGTGCGAAGTAAGTCCGCTGCCCGGACCTCACGGAAGCTCTATCTTCACCCGTGGTGAGACTCAGAGTCTGAGTACCGTTACACTCGGTACCAGCCGCGATGAGAAGATCGTTGATGAGGCACTCATCCAGGGTACGGACAAATTCCTGTTGCATTATAACTTCCCGCCGTTCTCTACAGGTGAGGCTAAGGCACAACGTGGCGTGGGTCGTCGCGAGATCGGTCACGGAAACCTCGCTTGCCGTGCGCTGAAGAACATGATCCCCGAGGACTTCCCTTATACCGTACGCGTTGTTTCTGATATCCTCGAGTCGAACGGTTCGAGTTCGATGGCTACTGTCTGCGCCGGAACACTCGCCCTCATGGACGCCGGTGTACCGATGAAGAAACCCGTCAGCGGTATTGCTATGGGACTTATCTCGGAGAACCAAGGTAAGAACTACGCCATCCTATCAGATATCCTCGGCGACGAAGATCACCTGGGTGACATGGACTTCAAGACCACCGGTACTGTGGATGGTCTGACGGCCTGCCAGATGGATATCAAGGTAGACGGCCTGAGCTACGAGATCCTTGAGAACGCACTCGCACAGGCTCACGAGGCACGTATGTATATCCTCGGCAAGATCCTCGAGTGTATGCCGGCTCCGCGTGCTGATCTCAAACCGCATGCTCCGCGTATCGTCAGCTTCTATATTCCTAAGGATATGATCGGTGCTGTGATTGGCCCGGGCGGTAAGATCATCCAGGGTATCCAGGCCGAGACCGGTGCTGTCATCTCGATTGACGAAGATGAGAAGGGCGGTAAGGTAGAAGTAGCATCCAACAACGGCGAGTCGATGCAAGCTGCTATTGCCAAGATTAAGGCTATCGTCGCACTGCCGGAGGTGGGTGAGGAGTACGACTCCGTCGTTAAATCCCTCATGCCCTATGGTTGCTTCGTAGAGTTCATGCCCGGTAAAGAAGGCTTGCTGCATATCAGCGAGATCGACTGGCGTCGCTACGAGACGATGGAAGAGACCGGCATCAAGGAGGGCGATCATATCCGCATCAAACTGCTGGAGGTAGATCCCAAGACCGGTAAGTTCCGTCTGAGTGCGAAGGCGCTGAAGGAGAAACCCGAAGGCTATCAGGAACCGGAGAAGCGCGCACCGCGTGGCGACCGCAACAACCGTCCCGACGGTGCACGCCTAGAGCGTGGTCCGCGTCCTGAGCGTCGTGGTCCCCGTCCCGAGAAGCACTAATCGGATAGACACAACAGAAAGAGCCCGCTACATGGCGGGCTCTTTTCGTATCTCTGCCTTGCGGCTGTTTAGTTGCGGAAGTGCAGTTCGCCCTCACGCAACTCGACGATGACGGGTTTCTGCTGGTCTACCTTCCCGGCGATGATCTGCTTGCTCAGCTCGTTCAAAACAAGCCGCTGCAATGCCCTCTTCACAGGCCGTGCACCGAACTGCGGGTCGTAGCCTTCTTTGGCGATATAGCCGATGGCATCGTCCGTTACGCGCAGGTCGATACCTTGACCCTCCAGCATCTTATGAATGCGGCCTACTTGCAGACCTACTACGGCCTTGATGTCGGCTTCCGTCAGTTCACTGAAGTGGATGATCTCGTCGATACGGTTGATGAACTCCGGACGTACACTTGAGCGTAACTGCTCCTCCGTCAGGTTGGAGGTCATGATAATCAGGGTGTTCTTGAAGTTCACCACGCGCCCTTTGTTATCCGTCAGACGGCCGTCGTCCAGCACCTGCAGCAGCACGTTGAATACGTCCGGATGGGCTTTTTCGATCTCGTCAAATAGTACGACCGAGTAGGGCTTGCGGCGGATGGCTTCGGTCAACTGACCGCCCTCGTCATAGCCTACGTATCCCGGAGGGGCACCTATCAGTCGGGTAGCGCTGAACTTCTCCTGATACTCACTCATGTCGATACGCGTGATCATGTTCTCGTCATCGAATAGGTAGTCTGCGAGCGCTTTCGCCAGTTCGGTCTTGCCTACGCCCGTTGTGCCGAGGAAGATAAAACTGCCGATCGGTCGCTTCGGGTCTTGCAGTCCCGCACGGCTCCGGCGGATGGCGTCGCTAACGGCTTCGATGGCTTGGTCTTGACCGATGATACGGCGGTGCAGTTCCTCCTCCAGGTGGAGCAGCTTATCGCGCTCACTCTGTAGCATCTTGTTCACTGGAATGCCGGTCCAGCGCGCTACTACTTCGGCGATGTCGTCCGCCTCCACCTCCTCCTTGATCAGGCTCTCCGTGCCCAGTTGGTGCAACGTGTCCTGTGCCGCTTTGATATTCGCCTCGGCCGCAGGAATCTGCGAGTAGCGAATCTCCGCCACCTTACCGTAATCGCCTTCGCGTTCAGCCACCTCCGCCTGATGTTTGAGTTGTTCGATACGTGCTTTCTCGTTTTGGATAGTGGCTACATAGCCTTTCTCTTTGTTCCAGCGTGCATTCAGTTCATCGCTCTGTTTCTTCAACTCGGATAACTGACTGCTGATAGCTGACAGCTTAGCGTCGTCTTTATCGCGACGCACGGCTTCGCGCTCAATCTCCAGTTGCTTGATCTGACGGTCCAGACTATCGATCTCCTCGGGCTTGCTGTCTACCTCCAGACGCAACTTGGCCGCCGCTTCGTCTACCAAGTCGATGGCTTTGTCTGGCAGGTAGCGGTCGGTGATATAGCGTGCAGAGAGTGTTACGGCAGCAATGATAGCATCATCCTTGATACGCACCTTGTGGTGTGTCTCATAGCGCTCTTTCAGTCCACGCAGGATACTGATGGTCGCAGCTTCGTCCGGTTCGTCCACCATCACCTTCTGAAACCGGCGCTCCAGAGCCTTGTCGGTCTCAAAGTATTTCTGATACTCGTCCAGCGTCGTCGCTCCTATAGCGCGCAGGTCACCTCGCGCTAGGGCGGGTTTCAGTATGTTCGCCGCATCCATCGCACCGCTCGACTTGCCGGCACCCACCAGCGTGTGTATCTCGTCAATGAAGAGGATGAGTTCACCCGCCGCGGCAACCACTTCGTTCACCACGCCTTTCAGTCGCTCCTCAAACTCACCCTGATATTTTGCACCCGCTATGAGCGCACCCATATCCAGCGAGTAGATCTGTTTCTTCTTCAGGTTCTCCGGCACGTCCCCACGCACGATACGATGGGCTAGTCCTTCCGCGATGGCTGTCTTGCCTACGCCGGGTTCACCAATCAGGATAGGGTTGTTCTTTGTTCGTCTACTCAGGATTTGCAGCACTCGACGGATCTCGTCGTCGCGGCCGATCACCGGATCCAACTTGCCTTCACGAGCCCGCTCGCAAAGGTTGATCGCGAACTTCTGCAAGTTCTCGTTTTGATTGTTTTGATTCGTTGCATTCATAGTTGTATGGTGTTTTGGTTAATATTCGTTTTCAACCATACTACTACAAACGATGTTCCAGATACAAAAAAACTGCCAAAATGGCAGTCTTTCTTAATGCTTCAACCACTGTAACAGTGCTTGCATGTCGGGGAATATCCGGTCGGCTCCTTCCGCGGCAAGATCGCTATCGGGGAGCGGACCTGTGTTGACGGCGGCAACGAAGAGCCCTGCCGCTTTGCCGGATCGTATACCCAGTGGAGCGTTCTCCACCACCATGCACTCATCTTTCCTGAACCCGCTTCGCTCCCAGGCTTTCAGGTACGGCTCCGGATCGGGTTTGCCGTGCGTGACATCAAATGCGGTGATGAATCCGGTGAAGATGCCGGGAAAAGTGTTCTCCAGGTTGTCAAGCAGTGAGCGCTGCCCGCTGCCCGTCACCACCCAGCATTGCACGCCTTGTGCATGCAACCAATGCAGGACGTCCTGTATGCCGGGGATAAGTTCCGGCAAGCGTCCACCCGTCAGGCGGTTGAAATGACACGACTTTGCAGCATAGACCTGCTCGCAAAGTCCTTCCGGTACATCTGTGCCGTGCACCAGTCGATAGGCCTCGGCGATAACCGATGCACCCGTGCGCCCCTCATTGCGATAAGTCTGTTCTGCCGTGAAGGGAAGGCCGTGCTCGTTCATCGCCAGTTCCCATGAATGTGCATGAAAAGGCATGGAGTTGAACAACACACCGTCCTGGTCAAAAAATACCGCACGTATTTTTTGACATTGGTGATCGGTGAGCGGGGATGGGTGATGTTCTCTCTCTCCGAAGATGGCGGAACCGATGCGGACACTGGTGCTACCGCAGTCGATAGCAAGCGGATAGTCGTCGCTCATACCCATAGACAGGATCGGCACAGCCTGACTGAAGATAGATTGTTGTGCCAGATCGTGCGCGATGTGGGCAGCCTGACTAAAGCACCGCCTTATTTCCTCTTCATCCTCCGTGTTTGTTGCCATACACATCAATCCGCATACGCGGACATGAACCAAAGCCGATAGTTGATGGCTGATGGCGCTTAGTTCTTCCGGCGTGAAACCTGTCTTGCTCTCCTCTCGGGCCACATGCACCTCCAGCAGTACATCCTGTACAATGTCCATTTTTCCTGCTTCGTCATTGATGGCGCGGAGCAGACGTTCGGAATCGACGCTTTCTATCAGGTACGGCCTCAGACGCAGCAGGTCACGCACCTTATTCGTCTGCAGATGACCGATGAAATGCCATCGGATATCATCGGGCAGCACTGGCACTTTGCGTTGTAGTTCCTGCACGCGGCTTTCTCCGAAATGGCGCTCGCCGGCTTCGTACGCCTCGCGGATGGCCTCTTCGGACTGGAACTTGCTCACGCATACGAGCGTCACGCACGCGGGGAGATGCGCGCGTATATTCCTTATGTTATTCGCGATGCTCTTGCTCATTGCGCCACTGGATGTAGGGCGTTAGATAGCGCTCTTTCTTTTCGGCATAGACCGTCTGGAAATCCACCATGATACCGGTCTCATATACATCTGCCAGTTCGTCATTGACGGCGTTACCGAAGAAGAGCAGGTCGTTCGTCAGGTTCAGATAGGCGGAGAACATAGGCGGAATCACCGTACCCTGTTCGCGTACACCCCGCTGCAGTGCATGGTAGTTGGTCTGTGCGTCCTCGCCCTCGAAAGTCGAACGGATGAGATCAAGCAGTTGGCCGGCCTCGTCACCTGTCAAGGAGGCGTGGAATGGATGATAGGGCTCGAACAAGCCTTGCGGACCACGGTGGTAGCGCTCCAGATAAGCGTAGATCAGCTCGCGTGCCATATGGTTGTAGTCCGGATAGATGGTTACTTTGCCGATCATCCATCTGAGTTCTGGATGGTCGGCCATCACCGCACCGATACCGTCCCAGATGTTGTCTAACGCAAAGAGGGCCTTCACACCCATCTCGCGTTGCTGGTACATCGGTTGTACGAAGGCGCGGCCGAACTCGATTGTCTGCGGCAGATAGTCGCGGATGAAGGTGTCCGAATAGCGGAAGAGATGTGCCGAGGTAATGTAGGGTTGACCGTCACGTATCTCTGCTTCGCTGCCCAACAGGTAGCGGTAACCGCCGATGATCTGGCGGTTCTCGGGGTCCCAGACAAGCAACTGATGGTAGGGACGAGCCATGGTATCCATGTCGTCGATATCCATCTCGTTGCCCGTGGCACCGCCGCCCGCACGATAACTGATCTCGCGCAGACGTGCGATCTCGCGCATCACGTTAGGACATTCGTGCGCAGTGATGTCGTAGATGAGGTTGCCCGCTTTGTTGCTGGGACGGAGTAGGTGACCTTCCAGTTCGCTCAGCAGCAGTTCGGTGTCAACAGGGGGTATAATTTCTTTCATAGACGATGATGGTATATTTGCTGTTTAATGTGTTGCGCCCACTGTAGCGGCGTACGCGAGTTGTCCAGAGTGGTGTACGGTATAGGCGGCATCACGTGTACGCGGAAATGCTTGCCGTGTGCGCCGTACATCTCGTCCACAAGGTAAAGCATCTCGATATTAAGCTTGATGTGGAGCAGCTTGCGCAACCAGGCTAGGGCGTAGAAGAAACGGCTGTTACGGCCTTCGAAATAAATGGGCACGATGTCGCGTTGGTACTCGCGGGCACGCTGGACGAAATTCTTCTTCCATTCCAGATCCTGTATCTGCCATCGGCCGTCAATACGCTGCAATCGGCTGCACGCACCAGCTGGGAATGTCAGTACGTCTGTGCCTGACTCCCACATGCGTTGCTGCGCAGCGGCCTGTTCCTTGCTCAGTTGTCCTACTTTGTTCACCGGTGCCCAAAGGTCGGCTATCGGTTCCATAAACATCAGCAGTTCGTTGACGATGACTTTCAACTGACAGCTGACCGCTGATTGCTGACGGCTCTCGTGGATCATCTCGGCGATGATCATGCCGTCCAGTCCGCCCAGCGGGTGGTTGCTCACAAAGATGACGGGCCGTCCGTCGGTAGGGATATGCTCTGTGCCTTCTATTGAGGCTGAGCAACCCAGTTCCTCATGGATGACACGGTCCATGAATTCATATCCACGTAGGTCAGGGTACTTGCGCAAGAAGGCGTTCATCTCCTTCACATGCGTGATACGTTCCAGATAACGGATCAGGAAATTTGGCACCTTGGCATTAGGCGCTTTGCTCTTGATGATGGCACGTATGTCAAATTGCAGAGGCATCAATGAACGGCGTGCAGGATATCCATAATGGGGGTCTTGGCAATGGAGAGCAGTTCGCAGTCATACGACTTCATCGCCTGGCGCAATGCATAAATGGCATCGTCCAGCAGGTTGGCCTGTACCAGTACGGGCACCGACTTGCGGGTCTCTTTCTCTCCATCAATGGTGATCATCTCCACGCGTGCTTTGTACCAGTACTCGCCGCCTTCGTTCGGGAAGACTTCAAAGAACTGCGAACGTTTGCAGCTCTGCACTTCGCAGTCGCCGAAGATGAAGGGCTTGATCTCCTCCATCAGGCAGTTCTCTGCATCCGCAAAACTGACTGCGCCGTCAATCAGGTAAATCTCTTTTACTTTGCCCGGGTTGTCTTCACCCGTTTGGCGCTCATAACTGACTTTAATCTCGTGATATATCATAAAATCCTGAATTATATTTGTCCTAAAATATTAGATCTGCAACGTCGGTTGCAGTGAGTTTTCCTTCGGGCATGGGGCGCAATGTGCCAGACCAGAAGAGCAGGGGTGATTGCGGACGATCGTCGATGACGTGATCGATAGTGTGTCGGTCGTCTTGCATCAGTTGCCAACCGGGTTGCAGGGTGAAGACCACATCGCCCGTGTGTCGCTTGCATAGCGAACGGTTCAGTTGGGGTACCAGGATAGCCTCGTGAGCCGGCATGGCCGACTGGATGCCCTCAAATTCTAGCAAGAAAGTAGCCACCTGTCTTTGTATGTCACCCAGGTTGAGTCGTTTCTGTTCGATCAGGGTGCGGTTCAGGTATATCGACTGTCCGTAGCCGCCGTCCACCCAGCGCTCATGACCGTATATGGCCATCAGATAGGTGCCGATCAGCGCCGCTGCACGATCAACATTGAAGGGGTGCACGGGCATATGGATGTCCGTCATGGTCTGCAGGGCCGTACCCAGTGCGGGACGACCGACAACGAGCAGCTGGTAGTGTTCGCGACCGATGCGACGGTTCAGCTGGTCCATCAGGTAACCCAGGTCTTGGTTCAGCCATAGATACATGTCTTCATGTTCGGCTGAACGGATACGATCGCACTCGGCTTGCGGACTCAGACTGTTGAGTTGCAGCAGGAGCAGGTCGGGTGTTCCGTCCGTACCCATTTTCTCGCTTTTCTGCAGGGCCAGTGCCAACTCGATCACCAGTGTGTTCGCCTCGGGCGCACGACGCAGGGTCTTGCTCACCTCGTACGAGAAACCGCGTTTGCGTTCCTGGTCGGTGGGGTTGGTATAGGCGGGGATGTCCATACGTGGTATCCACTGATGGGCGGCCAGCTGGGCGATACGGCCGTTCTGGTTCATCTCGTATGCTGCCGACGGTAGTCCTTCGCTGTAGGCTGCGGTGGCCACCCACGCCTGTTTGTCTGCGTCCAGCCAGCAACAGGCATTGGCTGCATGTCCGGCTAGCAGCACTGAGGTCTCTGCGTCCAGTCCCACCGCGTATATCTTGGCGTAGGGATATTGCAGACGCATCCGGTCGGCGATGGTCGGACTGAGCAATGCACGTGCCGACACGCGCTGTTCGGTACCTATACCCTTGGCCTGTTCGTCCTCCAGCATCGAGTGCAACTTACGGTCGCGACGCAGGAAGTAGCGGTCCATTGTATAACCGTGTTCCGATGGTGTTGTACCGGTCATCAGCGTCGCCGTCGTCTCGTTGCCGCCATAGACCAGATGAGGAAAAGCGAGGGTGGTCTGATAAGCCTCTTCGCTTAGTGTGCGCAGGCCACCCTGCTGCCAGTACAGACGCAGTGCGTTCAGGTTGTCGGCCGTCAGACCGTCCACTACGGCCACCACTGTCAGGCGGGAGGCCGCGAATAGGGTACTTGCCAGCAGGCACCCGATCAGCGTACTAGATAAACGATTCTTGCGCATAGATGTGTGAAAGGGATGATGAGTAGTCGCCATCCGAAGCCCACCAGCGGGTGGCAGGAGAAGAAAGTGAGGAAGGCGACAAGTAATAGGAGCAGCGTGTAGGGCACTGCTGCGATGATGTCGATAGCCGGGCAGAAACGTCCGCGACGGCGATCATAGAGCGTGACGCATAGCACCAGCAGGAAGTACATGGCAAGTCCCAACTCCCACGTGGCGTACCAGGGAGTGCGTACTGCCGCAAAGGGTGCACTGTTACTGCTGTCGAGTAGCGGACTGCCGTCGGCCAGCGTGGCTTGGTCCATATAGTGCATCAGCTCTTCGGGCAGGAACAGCCGTTGCCGGTCGTTCATCGGTTGGTCGGCGCGCCTGCCGAACAGCATGTTGATGCCGGCATTCGCCCAGGTGTGTGCACCCGTGTAGTGACGCAGGAAGCGTCGATAGGTCTGCCCTTTATACCCCTCGTACTCCGAACGGATCGTGCCTCCCAGCGACTGACGGATCAGTTCATATGGCCGCGTGGCGCAGTTGTCGAAGACGAAGTTATAGAGATAGTGGCGGTTGGCCGGTTGGTAGTTCTGCAGCAGTGCCTGCCATATAGCCTCGCGCTGCACGGAGTCGAGCCGCAACACCTGTTCGTACACCGGTCGTTGTTCCATCACATATTCGCTCATGAACCACGGCATGCGGGTGGCTCCTAGTTCATACCATGTTTCTCCGCGTACAAACTTCCAATAGAAATGATCGGTCTCAAAATCGAAGATGCCGTAGTTGAACACCAGGTCCAAGTCGTTCTCGGGGTCGCACACGCGGATAGCCGTGTGGCCGTAGCGCGCATACAATTCCTGGCCCGGTGTGCAGGTGAGTAACGACACGCGTGCACGCTCGCTCAGCGCCTGTGCCTGCACTAGACTGAGGCCGCAGAGCAATAGGCAGATCATATGTAGGCGAAGACTATGCAGCATACCAGGCAATGATATTTGGCAGTAGGGTACAGGTGAGTCCCGTCAGCAGTCCGCTTACCACTTGTGCGGGCGTGTGGGCATTCAGATACAGGCGCGCGTAAGAGAGAGCCAGTATCATGCTGAGCCAGAGCACCCACGTACCAGTCGTGGGCAGGGCTCCTATGCCGAGGCAGTAACTGAGCATTCCTCCGAACAGTCCGCCCAGACCCGTCAGGTGGGCACTGATCTTCCACCATCGGTTGATCAGGCTGATCAGTGCCAGTGCCACGGTAGCCCCTACGGCCACTATGTTGATGAAGGCCGGTGCATGCAGCACGGCGATGAGTAGGTAGCACCAGAAGCCGTAACTGATCGTGGTGTACAGGTAGGGTATATGCCGTTCCTCTGGTCGGTTCATCTGCAGGTCACTCACCACACCGCGGCGGATCAGCAGTAGGATAGCCGTCAGGGGGATGACGCAGGTGAGCAGCAGCGTCCCGCCGATAGCCACTACCTGCCAGACCGGCGGCAGCGGTAGTACATGACGCGAATAGGCCACGCAGAAGAGTGCGATGCCGTAGGTGGGTATCCAGAGTGGGTAGCAGAGGATACTCAGCGTCTGTGCTAATATGTGCAGGGTGCGGTGCATATGTCTGTTGGCTCTATTGCTTGCGCATGCGTGCAACGGGTATATTCAGTTGGTCGCGATATTTGGCCACAGTGCGGCGGGCGATAGGATAACCCTCCGTCGTCAGTAGTGTGACGAGTTGTTCGTCGGTGAGCGGTTGGCGCTTGTCTTCTTGAGCGATGAGTTCACCCAGTATCTTCTTGATCTCGCGGGTCGACACCTCATCACCTTCGGCGTTCGTCATCGCCTCAGAGAAGAAATACTTGAGCGGATAGATGCCGTAGCGGGTCTCCACGTACTTGCTGTTGCTCACGCGCGAAATGGTGGATACGTCGTAGCCCGTGCGGTCGGCGATGTCCTGCAGCACCATCGGCCGCAGACTTGTCTCTTCGCCGTCCAGGAAGAACTCGTATTGGAAGCGCAGGATAGCCGTCATGGTCTTCATCAGCGTCTCGTTGCGCTGACGGATGGCGTCGATGAACCAGCGTGCCGCATTGAGTTTGTTGCGGATGAAGGTGGTGGCCTCACGCGTCTCCTGGGTCTTGGGCATCCGTTCGTAGTTGGCCAGCATGTCGCTGTAGTCGCGACTCACGTGCAGTTCGGGTATATCACCCGTGTTGAGCATTACGAATAGTTCGTCGTCGCGCTCTTCGATGGTGAAATCCGGAATGATGGTCTCGCGTTGTGACTCATATACCGAACCTGTGAAGGCGTTCGCAGGTTTCTGGTTTAGATGGACGATCTCCTGCACCGCTTGCTGGAACTCTTCGTCCGAGCAGTTCAGCCGCTGTTTGATACGGTCGAAATGATGTTTGGAGAAGGCTTCGAAATGTTTGTTGAGGATGGTCTCGGCCAGTTGTACACTCTCCGTCTGCGGTTTGCGGTGCAGTTGGGTGAGCAGACACTCCTGCAGGTCCGCACTGGCGATGCCGGGCGGGTCAAACTGCTTGATCTGCGCCACGATAGATGCCATCTCTTCGTCGCTTACCTCCAGTTGTTCCTGGAACATCAGGTCGTCTACCAGTTGTTCCGTTGTGCGCCTTAGATAACCGTCATCGTCGATGTTTCCCAGCACCCATTTGGCAATGTGGCGCTGCGGCTTGGTCATGTTCGTCAGGTATATCTGCGCCTTCAGTTCCTCCAGCAGACTGCTGCCGCCGATGATGGGCACTTCGCGTCGGTCCTCATCGGCCGGACTATACTGCTGGTGAAGCATATAGCTGGGGGTCTCATCGTCGGAGATGTACTGCTCGTAGTTGAAATCCTCGTTCTGCAGCGGGTCTCGTTGCCGGCCTTCTTCATACCCGTCGTCGGGCATATAGCCGTCATCGAACTCATCCTCCTCCAGTCCTTTCAGCCCGTCCTCTAACGCTTCCTCACGTCCTTCCTCCAGTGCGGGGTTCTCCTGCAGCTCTTCGGTGATACGTTTGTTGAGTTCGATGGACGGCAGTTCCAGCATCCGGATCATCTGGATCTGGGTGGGCGACAACTTGGTCGTTTGTGTCAGATTTTGTTGTAGGCCGATGGAGGACATAAATCTAAAATCTTAAATCACATATCTAAAATCTCGAGTACATTACGCGTAATGTACAAGAGTTGTTCCTCGTCCAGTTCCGTATGCATCGGCAGCGACAGCACACATTCGGCCAGCCTTTCGGCTACGGGGAAGTCACCGTCTTTGTATCGCGGATCGAGGTAGGCTTTCTGTTGATGTAGCGGGATGGGGTAGTATATCATCGCCGGTATACCTTTCTCTGCCAGCCCTTCGCGCAGCTTGTCGCGGTCTGCACCTACGACGCGCAGCGTGTACTGGTGGAACACATGGGTCGAGCGGCTCTGACGACCGGGCACCAGCAGCTTGTCGTTGCCGGTGAAGGCAGCGTCATAATAGGCGGCAGCGCGTTGGCGCGCAGCGATATATTCGTCCAGGTGGGGCAACTTGGCATCCAGCACTGCGGCCTGAATGCTGTCCAGACGGCTGTTCACGCCCACAGAGTCATGATGGTAGCGCACCACCATTCCGTGGTTGGCGATGGCGCGCATCCGTGCGGCCAGCTCGTCGTCGTTAGTGAAGATGGCACCGCCGTCGCCGTAGCAGCCCAGGTTCTTCGAGGGGAAGAAACTGGTGCAGCCGATATGACCGATCGTACCTGCCTGACGCGTCTCGCCGTTGCTGAACGTGTACTTGGCACCAATGGCCTGACACGCATCTTCCACTACATACAGCCCGTGTTCCTTGGCCAGCGCCATCAGCGCTTCCATCTCTGCACACTGACCGAACAGATGTACCGGTACGATGGCTTTCGTATGCGGTGTGATAGCACGGCGTACGGCCTCTATGTCCATGTTCATCGTCTCCCAGTCAACGTCCACCACTACGGGCGTCAGTCCCAGCAGGGCCACCACCTCGGCGGTGGCGATGAAGGTGAAGGTGGGGGTGATCACTTCGTCGCCGGGCTTCAGTCCGAGACCCATCAGCGCGATCTGCAGCGCATCCGTGCCGTTACCTACGGGGATGACATGTTTCGCACCGGTGTACTGTTCCAGATGTTCCTGGAAGGCGGCCACCTTCGGTCCCTTGATGAAAGTCGCCGACTCGATCACTTCCTGTATGCCGGCATCTATGTCCTGCTTGATACGCTGGTATTGCGTCTGCAGGTCCACCATTTGAATCTTTTTCATTTCTCTATTGTTCTAATACAAACTCCACGGTGGCGGGATAAGCCCAGGCCGAGGTGATATAAGGTTTGGTGTAATGGAGTTCTACATCCAGTTTGTCTGCCCGTTCGGGCGTATAGACGCACACGGCACGTACGTCCGAAGGCTCCACTTTTTCGAAATGATGTAAGCCCGTACGCACGCTCACCTCCACTTCGCGCGGGAAGAGACGGATATGATATCCCTCAGGCACGCCGGTGACGTGCAGGGGTACTATCATCTTCTTCTCCGTATACCGTTCGGCGATGACCGTCACGGTGACGCTGTCTTTCTCGGCACGGATACCTGCAGGCAGACGCAGCGCCACACGCGTGGCGGTGGTGTCTGTCAGGCGCATCAGTTCGGCCGCTTCGGTCTCGATCGCTTGTATCTTGTCCAGCATCGCGGCTTTGCCGTAGAGATGTATCTGGCTGAGGCTCAACGACGGCTGACCTACCAGTTGATATTCCTCCGCCGGCTCTGCCTTCCCTGCCCAAACGATGGCTACGGTCTTCTCCTGCTCGGTGAAATAACCGCATACCAGTTCGTCCGGATGGGCTTCTATCAGGCTGCTCGTACCCTGCAGCAGGTTGCTTATGCTGCGGCGCAGCGCATCCGACGGGATGTGAATCGTACCCTTCTCGCCGTGGATATAACTGCGCAGGTCAATCGTCAGACGCAGCGGTTCGTGCATATACTGGTTGAGCCGCTTACCCGCGTCGCGCACCTCTATCATCACCGTGTCGGGCAGACCCTGATCCTCCAGACCTATCGTGCCCGGCAGACCCGTGTAACTGACCAGCACCGGCACGCGCGTGTTACGCACCGACTGCAACGCATGACCCAACCACAACGCAGCGGCCAGACCCAGAAAAAGCAGGAATGTCAGAAAATCCCGTTTCACCTTATTTCTTCTCTTCTGCTACAGCGTCGCTGGCGTCGGCATAGACGCTCTCTTTGTTCACCTTGATGGTCACGTCTTTGGCCACCGTGATGATGAAGGCGTTCTCTTGCACCTCTTTGATCTCGCCGTAGATACCACCGGCGGTCACTACCTTGTCGCCTTTCTTCATCGCCTCGCGTTGTTTCTGAAGCTCTTTCTGCTTCTTGGTCTGCGGACGGATCATGAAGAAATAGAATACGACGAAGATCAGGATCATCATGATCCAGAAACTCCATTGACTACCTTGTTGTGCGCCATCGGCGGCTACTTGCAATAAAATCAGATTCAGCATAATTGTATGTTTTTTTGTTTAATAATTGATTTCTTTTTGTTTGTCTGCGGTCGGCCTGTTATTTCAGCGCCGCGGCTTTGAACAGCTGGCCGTCGGTCTGCAGCTCACGTAGTATCTGGTTCAGTATTCCGTTGACGAACAGATAGCTCTTGTCGCCCGAATACTCCTTGGCCAACTCGATATACTCGTTCAGCGAGACGGTCAGCGCGATGTCCTCAAAGGCTTCTATCTCCGCCAGAGCGGTCTCGATGATGATACGGTCCATATACGCGATTCGGTCTGCATCAAAGCCCTTCAGGTGGGTGTTGATCAGCTGCTCATAGCGCTCATGACCCTTCAGTGCGGCTGCCAGCAACTCGGTGGCAAAACGCAGCTCATCTTCCGAGTCGAACATCGGCAGCAAATCCTGATCGGGTGTGCTGTCTTTCGTGAAGCGTTTGATGGTCTTGATCACATAGCTCACCACCACATCCGCATCGTTCGCCCAATTGGCTTTGTCGAGCACTATCTCCATCTCGTCCAACGCGTCGCGCAGCTCCTCGCTGTTCGTCAGCAGGTGTTGGTATATACGACGCCACAGGGTGCGGTCTTGTTCGTAACTCCACTCCTCGGCCTCCATATATTCGCGGTAGAAATCGCTCTCCTCCAGTTGGCGGTAGATGGCGATGACGGCCGACATGCCGCTGTCCCATGCCAGATGTTGCTCCTCTACGCGGCGACGCAGGGCGCTGTTGTCAAACAGCTGCTGCGCCAGACGGTTCTCCACGAACCGGCGGTTGGGCTTCCAGTCCGAGTGCGTGGCACGCGCACGCGCGGCTTTCTCCTCTATCTGCTGCTGCGCATAGGCCGTCAGCACGTTCGCAAAATCCAGTAGCGTGCAGTAGAGATCATACGTGTCGGCAAAACTCTTCAGTAGCTCTTTGCGGGCTGTCAGGGTGGTGTTACCGGGGTTCTTGTAGTAGGCGAACAGCGTCTGTACCACGCGTGTCCGCACCATCGTTCTGTTGATCATATAGAATGTTTACGCAAATTCGGGCGCAAAGATACTACTTTTTTTGCATATATGCAAACACACAAGCGTTTTTTTGTCGTTTTTTTGTTCAAAAAAATCTTCTTTCACCATTCACTCCTTCATCCGTTCTACCCTCACACCTCATTCCTAATTCGTAATTTTTTATTCCTAATTGTATATATATACTATGTATATATATAGTATGACACACACGAAAAATCACTCAATTTTCCTTGCAAAAACCGAAAAATTGTAGAAATTTTGCACAAATTTAGTGCGTGATAAGTGCGTGATAAGTGGGAGATAAGTACGTGATAAGTGCGTAATTATCGAGCCTGACACCTGAGCGATACCTATGCGATACCAGTACAACAATAAATACGATGGCAATCTGATTGCCCGCTCGTCTTATTTTATTTTTTGTCCTGTTATCGTATAGGTCTTGCCACCTTTGAGGATATACACCTGACCATTACGGATAAGTTTCTGCGCTTGGTTGGCGGGATTTATCACTACTTCCGGCGTATTTTCGGTCGTTGCGACATAAACAGCCTGTATCTTTATTCCGTTCTCCAAATCTCCGCCTACTACTTGCCATTTAAGGAACGAGAAGCCTGCTATTTGCGGCGCAACGGGCAGATGTAATGTGACTGTTTCGGCATACAACTGAAAACCATCAGATATTTGGTATATGACATTGTAATCGTTTACTACTGGGTCTGGATTGGGATCCGGATTAGGATCCGGATTAGGGTCAGGATTGGGGTCCGGATCAAAATTGGCGCCTTGAATATTTGTAAACTCATTCCATTGATCAGCGGCTCGGTAAGCGTTTACACTTTGTGCCGGAACAGTCAAAAGAGCAGTTTTCTTCACATTCTCAAAGACATTAGCACCCAAAGACGGAGGATTGACCGCCTTGCAGGTAATAGAAGTCAATTTGAAGCAATCCCGGAAGACAGACTCTCCCATGCCGGTTACACTATTCGGAATCGTCACCGATGCCAAGTTGTAGCACTCCCTGAAGGCCGACTCTCCAATGCTTTTGACACTATTCGGAATAGTCATCGATGTCAGACCGGAGCAATCACGGAAAGCAGAGTTAGCAATGCTTGTGATGCTGGTTGGAATAGTTATTGATGTCAGACCTGAGCAACACCAGAAAGCTTTCTCTTCAATGCTTGTGACGCTATTAGGAATAGTGATAGATGTCAGAGCGATACATCTATAGAACGCTTCATATCCAATACTTGTGACGCTGTTGGGGATGGTCACCGATGTCAGACTGTCGCGATAATGGAAAGCATTATTTCCAATGCGTGTGACGCTATATGTTACATTATTATAGGTCACTGTTGACGGGATATTGGCCGTTTTAATGTCGGTTATCCAATATGGTTCACCGCCAATCTGCGATGTTACCTCAGCCGTGTGGGTGGTTGGATCAAGATTGTAATACAAGCCACCGACTTCCACATGTAAATCGCTTGCGGGATCTATAGTATCGGATGCGCAACGAGCCCAGCGAAGCGTATCTGTGCGGAGGTCAAAGACAATTTTGTCATTACTTTTTGTCAACAGGTTCTCGCCTTCATCACCCGGAATGCGCACCCATTCGCCGTTAACGAGTTTCTGCATGTAAGCAATGTCTTCCCATGCCGGCATTGCATCCGGGTCCATCCCACCGGCTATCGGATCCCATAGTCCGCTGACAATCTGGTATGCGAGACCTTCTGCTGCACTAAAACTGTAGGTGTAGGTTGGAGCCTGATTAGCCTGCGTCTTATTGTTATCCAACGTCATTTGTTCGAAGTCCCAATTAGTCATAACTCCCACGATAAACGGCACAGCGTAATTGTTGCAACCATCGCTGATGACAGTTATCTTGTAATTGTGATAGATAGCGGTACACGGGTTCTGTTTCCATCCATCCACCGTAAATACGTTCGGAGCATCGGTGCCATAATTGACGAGGGAAATCTCACCGGAAACGCCACCTGCTGTAACCTGTACACCGCCGCGAATAATAGTAACTGCACCGACTTGGTATTCCCAGTTGAAGTTACCGCTTGCGTCCAGCATCATTGGTTTTGCCTGTATTCCTCCCCACTCACTCGGTTGTGCTTCAGGAACGAAAGATGATACATACCAACCGTCGTATCCATCAACGGGCTCAACCGTTGCGCATTCAGCAATGATGCTACTCCAACCGTTGAACGAACCGGTCACAACAATGGTGCCACAGTTCAGCTCATCAGGAACGAAGAAACACATGCATACTTCACCCTGATTGTAATAATTAGCGAGAACCGCATCAGACGGGACTACATCTCTTGAGGCAAAAGCAAATGCACTAATTTGCACAGCCATTAATAATGGAAAGAGTTTTTTCATGGTTGTATTGATTTTCAAATTTTTTATATACAAAAACCCTGAGCTCTATCATGTCCATCCTTTTTTACGCTGTTAAGGCCAGCGGAAAGGTGATTAAAAACCTTTGCGGCTTTCTCTCACCTTACCCACGTCTGGTTTCTGCCGATGAAGCCGCGTTTGTCGAGCGAACCGCGTAGCACCAGACGACCGTTCTTCGTGTATATTTTGCCGTAGTAGAACTTGCCGGACTCGGGGTCAAGCACGCGGCCGCCTTCCAACTGGTTGTCCTTAGCATTGTACGACATGCCGCGGATGATCACCATGCCTTCTACCGGTGCGTTATGATCCTCCCCGGTGCACTCAATGCACTTCGCGTCGCGTTTACCTACCAGCAGTTGTTTGATCTTGCCGTAATACAGGCCGTCCGCACCACGATAGAGCGTGACGATAGAGCGTTGTTCGCCTGTCTTGTCATCCACCGTGTGCCATTCGCCCAATAGATCCTTCTGTGCACTGGCAGTCATCGCCACCATTAATGCACAAACAAAAAGAAAATTTCTCATGTAAATAATGTTATATTCTATTCCGCCTGCAAAATTACAATAAAATTAGCAAACATGCAAATTTTTTTTGCGTAATTCAAAAAAATGTCGTAACTTTGCCGCGATATTCGTCAATAATTGCAAAACCAAATATATTGAGAGAGATGGAAAATCAGAAGTTTGAAGACAAGCGCGAGACCGAAATCGTGTACAGCCGTTCGGTTAAGGCGGGCAAGCGCATCTACTATCTCGACGTGCGCAAGGCACGCAACGAGGACTTGTATCTCTGCATTACCGAGAGCAAGAAACGCCAGGCTGGTGAGGAAGAGACACCGCAGTTTGAAAAACACAAACTGTTCCTCTACAAAGAGGATTTTGCCAAGTTCACCGAGGGACTGACCGATGTGATTGGCTACGTGAAGGATCAGCTGGGCGACTTTGAGGAGCGTCAGGAGTGGAAACCCGAAGAGCGCGAAGAGCAGCCTGAGGGCGACGAAGCCAAAGAAGAGAATAAAAAGAAAGGCCTCTTCGGCCTGTTTAAGTAAGTATTCTGTAGTCAGTATCCAGAATTCAGAAGGCTGACGGCTGATAGCTGATGGCTGATAGCTGACGGCTTAATGATTAGTGAGGGCATCCAGGATGCCCTTTGCTATATCCGCCTTGCTCTGCAGCGGCAGCGAGTGCTGCTCGCCCTGCGCGGTGAGGATCGTGACGCGGTTGGTGTCCACGCCAAAACCGGCTCCGGCGTCGCGTAGTGAATTGAGGACGATGGCATCCAGATGCTTCTGCTCCATCTTACGCAGCGCGTTCTCCGTCTCATGATCGGTCTCCAGCGCAAAACCTATCAGGCGTTGATGCGCCTGCTTGGTCTCGCCCAGCGAACGGGCGATATCCGGTGTGAGGTGTAGCGATAGCGACAGTTCGGTCTGACCGGGCTGTTTTTTTATCTTCGTAGCTGCTGCCTCCGGCGCAAAATCAGCTACGGCGGCACAGAGGATAGCTAGATCGGCTTTCGCCCATTCCTGCTTGCACACTTCATGCATCTCCGCTGCTGAAACAACATCGATACGACGTATCTGCGCGGGGTTGTGTACCGCCTGTGCGACAGGTCCGGCGATGAGCGTCACCGTCGCACCGCGACGGGCACACTCGTGCGCCAGGGCAAATCCCATCTTACCGGTGGAGTGGTTCGAGATGCATCGTACGGGGTCGATCGCCTCCTCCGTACCTCCGGCGGTGATCAGCACATGGCGACCGCTGAGGTCTTTGGGCGAGAGGGCGCACTCTATAGCCTCTTGCAGAATATCTATCTCGGGCATCCTTCCTTTGCCTGTCACGCCGCAGGCCAGTTCGCCTTCGGTGGGCTCCAATACCGTGATGTTCGGCCATGTGCGTAGCATAGCTACGGCCTGTTGGGTGGCTGGGTTCTCCCACATCTTGTCGTTCATCGCGGGGGCGAGGACGATAGGTTTGCGTGCGGCACACGAGGCGAGGGTGGTGGTGAGGGCGTCATCGGCTATGCCGGACGACATCTTTCCCAGCACATTCGCCGTGGCCGGAGCCACCAGCATCATGTCGCACCAGTCGGGTAGGGAGATATGTTCCGTGGCATGCTCGTTGATAGCTGCGAAGACATCGCTATAGACCGGAGCCCCGGAGAGCGTCTGCAGCGTCAGTGGAGTAATAAACTCCAACGCGTGACGAGAGGTCGTCACGCGTACTTCAGCTCCGGCTTTACGGAGACTGCGAATCAACTCAGGAATCTTATAGGCGGCTATGCCGCCACTGATCCCAACTAATATGTGCTTGCCTTGTAAACTCATGAGGCTATCAGCCGTCAGCTTTCTGAATGCTGATGGCTGACTTCTGAAGGCTTCTTATTTCAGCGCATCGTCGCGGTTGCCTGTACGATATACCAGGTCGCCGTCGATGAACTCCTGAGTGGCCATCAGAGTCGGTTTCGGCAGACGCTCGTATTGGCGGCTGATCTCGATTTGCTCTTTGTTCTCAAAAGTCTCGTCCAGGTTGTCTTGCGGGATAGAGAAATCCTGCAGTTTGGCATCCAGTTCGCGCTTAATGCCGGTGCTGATCTGATTAGCACGTTTAGCGATGATTGCTACGGTCTCATACACGTTGCCAACCGGTTCGGTCAACTGGTTGATGTCACGTGTCACCGTGTTCTTGGGAGCTTTAGAATTCTTGTAATCCATATGATGATTGTTGATTTTATTCGTTCGTCAGTTTGCGGATATGGGCCGACATCTTATCTGCCTCTTTGCGGTGCTTCGAGCTGGGATATTCGGTGATGAAGTTATAGTATTCATCGATCGCCGCGCGGGCACGTTCCTGCTTCAGTTCTTCCAGCGAATGAACGGCTTGCTGGTACTTCGATTGGAAGATCAACCAGTTGAATTCCTCCTGATATTTGTTGCTCGGATAGTTCTTCAGCGCATTCCTGGATACGATTTCGCAACTCAGGTAGTTGTTGCCCAGATAGGTGCCCAGATTATAGTAGAGTCGGGCGGATAGATATTCCTTGTACGCCAGCTTGTCGTACATCTCGTTCATCTCCTTGTAGGCCTGTTCGGCATAGGGACTCTCGGGGAAGAGTTCTACGAAGACGGTGAAGGCGTCTATCGACTGCTGGGTGATGGCTTGGTCCAGACGTGCGTCCGGCGAATCCAGATAAAAGCAGTGACCTATCTGAAAGTAGGCTTCTATGGCATACTTACCCTTTGGGTAATTGCGTACATATGCTTGGTAGTATTCAGCCGCCGATGCGTAGCTCTTCTGACCCATATAGCAGCGCGCCAGATAGGCCAGCACATCCTCCGATCGCTCCGTACCTTTGTAGTAGGCCGACACATCATCCAGCAGGGTCTGCGCCTTCACGTACTGATGGTCGTTGAAGTAGAGTAGCGCCGCCTGGTATTTCTCCTCAGGGTCGCGCGACTTGAGCAAACGCTGATAGTCACCGCAACTGGTCAGCACCAATACCAAAAGCAATATAAAAAGTCCCTTTTTCTGCATTCTAGTCAAAAACGGCTGCAAAATTACAACAAAATTCGCATATATGCAAATAAAAGTGCAAATTTTTTTGTTTTCACCCTCTTCCGGACACCCTCTAATTGCATCGGTCAATCATAAAAAACGCTACTTTTTTGTTGCAAAGTAGAGTTTACACTTTTTTTTAGTATTAAAAAAAGAATATTTTTTCATAATATAGGGTATTGTGGGGTTGACAAAAAAGCTGTAATTTTGCAGTCGATAAAAAATGCGCTATTTGGAAGCGTAAAAACGTAAGAATTTTAATAGAAATATTAACAATAGTAAATTTTTAATCAAAATTATAAGCAATGAAGAAGTTTTTACTTGGTTTTATGGTTGTGCTGATGGCTGTGACAGCCTTTGCACAAGCCGGCTATCAGTTGCCTGACCCGCATTTTGAGGACTGGTCAGGCGACGCTTTTGATGGCGCACCCCAGATGAAGTACTGGCATGCATCCAACGTTAGCCAGTCCGCGCTGGGTATGTCGTTCAATTTCAACTTTGCTCACCGCGAGACCGGTCGTACGGGCTATTGTATGATGGTTCAGGACCAGGATGTTGGTGCTGCAGGTATTACGGAGACCAGCCCTGGTTATTTCTCACTGGGTACGGCCTGGCAGTATCTGGAGGGTCTGAACACCAGTTCGGCCACGGCAGGTAGCTACGGCGGTATGAGCTTTACCCATCGTCCCGACTCTGTAGTCGTTTGGATCAAGCGTACGGGTAACAACACCGCCGACGAGGATTTCCAGATCCTTTTCTATGCTTGGTCGGGTACCGCCAAGGGAAAGAAGTTCCTCTCCAAGGGTGGTAACTGTACCGAGACACCCAATTACATCGAGGATGAGGAGTCGGATGTCCGTCAGGCGCTGAATGGTAACGAGTGCGGTACGGCCCAGAAGGCGAATCAGATCGCTGAGGGTTGGCTCTTCGATCGCAAGCAGTACAACCAGTGGACACGTATATCGGTGCCTATCTACTATCTGAACGATAATGTGCCGACCAAGTGTAACATGATGTTCTCGGCGTCCAACTATCCTAACTTCCGTGCCAACAGCGGCCTCTATGCAGGCAACTCGCTCTACGTGGATGATGTGGAGTTGATCTATAGCTCTAAGATTCAGGAGCTCTGGATCGGTGGTAAGAAGTGGAACGGTTTCGATCCCAATAGCACCGACGTACAGATCTATTCGCTGGGCCAGACGGCAACGGCTATCCCGACGATTGAGGCTATCCGTGGTGCCGGTACGCTGACCACCAAGGCAACGGCATACAACCGTGTGTCGAAGTTCACCAAGACCGCTATCTTCCCCGGCCGTAAGTTGTCGGGCAGCGAGATTACGATCACCCCGGGTAACCTCGAGGGTACGCCGACATTGATCACCGTTCGTTCGGAGGACGGCACGAGCACGACGACGTATAAGATTCAGTTCCAGCGCGCTGCCAGCGCAAACGCGAAGTTGGCAGGTCTGGGCTATGTGCTCAACGGCGACACCACGATGCTGAGCAACTTCAGCTTGGCTTCCACCAGCTACAACATTGAGTTGCCCTACGGTACGACGGCTACGCCGAAGGTCGTTTGGGTGCAGGCTGAGGACGAGCAGACAGTATCGGCTACGCAACCCACTTCGCCTACGGGAACTGCCACTCTGCAAGTGACGGCTGCCAACAAGGTGAACAAAGAGACCTATACGGTTAAGTTTAGCATAGGCCAACTCAAGGATAACACCCTCAAGGATATCAAGGTGAACGGCAAGTCGGTGCCGGGCTTCTCGCCCTCGCAGACAATCTACAAGGTGTCGTTGCCTATCGGTACGACGGCTATGCCTACCGTGCAGGCCGTGTCGGCTTATCCTGATGGCGAACAGCAGATCACGCTGACGGCTCCGTCGGTGATTGACGGTGGTACGTATCTGGTGGCTGTGAAGGCTCCGGGCAACCCCACCGTGAAGACCTATAAGCTCAACTTCAAGCTCGAGGCTTCGTCCTATTCGCGTCTGGCCGACCTGCAGGTGCAGGGCGCACAGGTGGCAAACGTCACTCCGGCTAAGCAAGACCAGCCTACTGTGCTGGACTTCATGCCCGAGCAGACCACCTACTTCGTCAATCTGGTGATGGGTACGAAATATATGCCCGAGATCCTCTATACCCGCGGCGACGACTATCAGACCGTACGTATCGACACCGCCGGTATCGACGGTACGACACGCGTGACGGTTACAGCCGGCAACGGTACGGACCAGACGGTATACAAACTGGTGTTCCAGACGGCCAAGTCGGAGATATCCACGCTGAACGGCATCGAGGTAGGTGGTGTTCCTCTACCGGGCTTCCGTCCTGATAGTACCAACTATACCTGTCTGTTGCCCATCGGTACGACCACGCTGCCGGAGATCAATCCGATCGCTCATGATGAGTTCCAGACGATTGCGGTGGCACTGCCTTCCGGCGTCAACGGTAAGGCACGTATTACGGTAACGGCCGGTAATGGTACCACTACCAACTATTATATCACCTTCTCTGTACTCAAATATACTTGCAATACCATCGAGGATCTCTCGGTGGAGGGCTACAGCCTGCAGGATGCCAACTATCAACCGGTGGCGTTCGACTCGCTGCGCAACGAGTATTGGGTTAAGCTGGATAGCAATGTAGTACCGCGTGTGCACTATGTGCTCAAGAGCGAACTCTACCAGGATACCGTAGTCAGCTATCCTTCCTCGGCGAAGGGTAACTACAAGTTGACGATCCGTCCGAAGAACGGTTCGGCACGTACCTACACTATCCATTTTGTATTTGAGACCTCTTCCAACTCGGCACTCCAGATGATCTATCTGGATGGCACGCCGCTGCCCGGCTTCGATCCGGAGAAGATCAGCTATACCCACACGCTCGATACCGGTGCTGTAGCGATGCCTGCTATCACATGGGATCTGAGCGAAGCTTCGCAGACGGTGAACGAACCCGTTTGGGAAGGTCGTACCGTGCGTCTGACGGTGTATGCCGAGAGTGGCGCTAAGCGTACGTATAAGATCAAGTTTATCGTACCCTCTGCTGCCAGCACCCGTCTGGATAGCATCAAGCTGGTAGAGGGACTCGACACATTGATGCTGCCCGGCTTCCGTGCAGACTCCACCGAATATGAGTATATGCTCAACGGTGCTACCTGTCCGCAGATACTCGTATATAAGTCCGGCGATCAGAAGGTGACGGTTACGGCACCTTATGCAGCCGGTACGGCGGTTATCCGCGTGACCAGCAAAGAGGGTGACGAGTCGCAAGACTATACGATTGTGTTCACCCAGGCTGCTGTGGCTTCGGTGCGTCTGGCCGATATCAAGATCAACGGTCAGAGCGTGACGGACTTCCAGCCTACCCAGCTCCACTACACCGCTACCTATCAGAAGGAACTGCCGCGTGTAGTAGGTGTGAAGACCGACGGCGACTCTATTGTCGCACTCTGGAAGGGTGAGACGGCGTGGATCCATGTGGCAGACGAGGCAGGCAACAAGGCTGCCTATAGCGTGGTGTTCACGCATCCCGCTTCGGGCGACAACGCACTGGAAGCAATCTATGCTGACGGAATGATCCTTCCGGACTTCATTCCTACCCAGCACGAATATGCTTACACGCTCGGTGCCGGCGCTACCTATCCGGAGATCAGCTACAAGGCGAAGGATGTGACCCAAGTCGTCTTCTTCGGCCCGCTGAGCGAAGGCAAATGGGGCATCACCGTAGAGGCTGAGAATGGAGACACCACCACTTACACCGTGGCTTATACCATCAACAAGTATAGCGACGCTACCCTCATCAATCTGGCGGCAGAAGGTGTCACTCTCGACCAGACCTTCGATCCCGCTACGCTCAACTATACCGCTTCCTTGGACAACGGTGCCGAGCTGCCGCAACTCACGGTAGTCACCCGCGAAGGCCAGACGGTGGTGATGAGCAACGAGAGCGAGACGCTGCAGAAAGTGATAGTTTATGCCGAGAGCGGCGACAACAACACCTATACTATAACGTACACGCGCGTGACAAGCAACAAGACGGAACTGGCCGACATCCTCATCGATGGCGAGAGCATCCCGGGCTTCCGTGCCGACAGTACCCACTACGTGGATACCCTCGACCGCGGTACGGCTGTAGTGCCGAACGTCTTCCCGATAGCGGCACTGCCCAACCAGACCATCACTACGTATTTCTCGCGTCCGGACGGCGTTACACGTATCCACGTGGTGGCCGAGAGCGGTGCAGAGAACGACTATTATGTAGCCTTCCCGACTCGCAAGTCCGGCAACAACGCGCTGGAGGATATGCAGTTGGATTCCGAAGACGCAGAGATCAAGTTCAAGAAGAATACGACCGACTATGAGGTTGTGCTGCCGTTTGAGGCGACCGAGTGCCCGAAGATCATCATCGAGAAGGGTGAACCGGAGCAGCGCGTCGACCTCGTGATGCGTCCGATAGGCGAGACTAGCCAGGTGATCGTCACTGCCGAGAACGGCGATGTACGCACCTACAGCATCCTCTTCAAACGCGCGATGTATAAGAAGGCGAATGCCCTGCAGTCGATCTTTATCGTAGAGGCAGACAAGACGCTGAGCAACGTGAAGACGGAGCGCACCTACAATGTAGAACTGCCGTATGGCAGTCGTTCGCTGACCGTAGAGTATGAGAAACTCTACGACGAGCAGACGGTATTCATTGAGCCCGGTGGTGTGAAGTATCCTACCATCATCACCGTCAAGGCCAACAACGACACCGTAGCCGATGAGGTTTATACCATCAACCCGATCGTGCCGACTGCAGATCCGGCTACGCTGACCGATATTAAGATCAACGATGTGTCGCTGGCTGCCTTCAGCCCTGAGAAATTCTCGTATATCGTAAAGGTAACGGGTAAACCGAAACTGAAATATTCGCTCAACAAGGGTGCCGAGATCAATATTCTCGACCAGACCAGCAAGCACTGGTCGGCCGAAGTCACCTACGGCGAGGGCGCAAATGCGCGTACCAATACCTACCATGTTTGGTACTACTATGAGAACGAGCAGATTCCTAATGCGGACTTTGATGAGTGGACTAACTGCGCAACATACACTTCCGCACAAAAGCCGACACATTGGAATACTATCGCTGATGTCTTAGGTAAGCATGGTGTGTTCAATCCCAAGACATTGGTAAGTAAACCGACGAATAGTGTTGTAGAGTTGCAAACACAATATAGTTTGACCGGCGGTGGTATGATTCCTGGTTTTATTACGTTAGGCGATGTTACCGGAAATTGGGGCGTTGCAGGATCGTCTTCGTTCGGTATTTCCGGTGGTATCCCGTTCCACAATAGCCCGGATGAGATTATCTTCAACTATAAGTTAGAGACGGTAAGTACCAATAACCAGATACAGTATATTTTGACTGGTTCGGATGGAACCAAAACACTGGAATGGAACGAGTCGGCAACCAGTAGCAGTTACAAAGACTACAAGTATAGTTTGGCCGATGCGAATGCTGTAGCGGGTGAACCTACAACTCTGAACATATTGATTAACTCGTATAAGCAAATAGATGGAACTATCGTTGCTGCTGGTGCCAATATGTTGGTTCAACGTATCACCCTCACCTACAATCATAAGTTAACCTCGATGACCGTAGATGGCGTCGAGGCAACGAAGAACGGTAACAAGTTCTCTTACGACCTGCCTAACTCCGAGCGCATAGAGAAGCCTGTACTGAGCTTCACCGGTGAGGTGGCAGACCAAGCGCAAGATGTCGTTTGGGGCGAATCTTCCACCGATGCTAACTTCGAGACTCGCACGGCTACTATCCGCAACTGGGCGGAGAACGGCGCCGACTACACCGACTATACCCTGACGGTTCGCCGTCCGTTGGATAGCGTGAACGTACTGGCTGACCTTCTGCTGGATAGTATGCAGATCACCGGTTTTGCACCGACGACGACCAGCTATACCATCACTCTGCCGGCTAGTCGCCGTCATCTGCCGAGCCTGCAACCCGTTCCGGGTTCGTCGCTCCAGAAGGTAACCACCAGCTTCAACGAGGCCGACTCGACGATGACGATTACCGTCACGCCGGAGAAACCGGGTGTGGCTGCAATGACCTATACGGTGAAGTTCCGTAAGCAGTATAGCAACAAGACCACGCTCAAGAACATCACCTGCGAGGGCATCACCTTCGAAGAAGAGACCACCTCGTACGAGATCACTGCTGCCAACTGGCCGATCATCTCAATCGATAAGTTATCCGACCTGCAGAAGGTAGAACTACACGAAGGTGTGATCACTGTGACGGCTGAAGACGGCGTGACGACGGGTACGTATACCATCGTTCGTCATGACCCGACAGTAGCGCCGACAGGTGTGATCAGCGAGTTCACGCTGGGCAATAACATCCTCACCGACTTTGGTGATGCTACCTATGAGAAGAACGCGGCTGAACCTACCGAATACGTAGCCTTCACACGTCAGCAACCTACCGACTCTGTCATCTTCGTTCAACGCGAGACAGGTATGACTTGGTCTGTTCCGGGTACGGCTATCGCCTACAACTGGAACTATCCGGGCACTACTTCGTCTAATGCCGATCTGGCAATGATCCGCTTGGACGGAACGGACTACGTGGAGTTCGACCCGAACGAGTTGAGTTATGAATTCGGATCGGATACTGTTAACGTAGTGGTACCTGTTGCTGCAGAGGATGGTCAGACGCTCGCAACAACCTTCGAGACCATCGAGGGTGGTGTACGCTATACCACCGTAGTGACCGCTCCGGACGGAATCAACCAGAAGACCTACATGGTCAATGTGGCTCGTTCGAAGTCGTCTATCGCTACGCTCAACGGTATCTTGCTCGACAATGAACTGATTGCCGGTTTCCGTCCGGACAGCACGACCTATACAGTGGTACTGCCTGCTCCTGCCGGTGCAAAAGCCGAGCAGCCGAAGATGCCGAACGTTACCTATCTGGCTGGTCAGCATGGTCAACAGGTAACCCTCAAGCCCGGTAAGCTCTTCGTGCCCGAAGGCGACGAAGGTGAAGATACCGAGATCGACGTGACGAGTGAGGACGGTCAGGAACAGATGTCCTACCGACTGACTATCCAGGCCGAACCGAGTCACTGCTCCGACCTGACGGGCATCACCGTCAATGGCGAGGCACTCGATCATTTCGAGCCCGGTCGTCACTTCTACTCCGTCTCGCTCCGGACCGATAGTCGCGAGATTGACTATCTCTCCGATGACCGCTTCCAGAAAGTGACCGTCATCGAGCACGAGGTGAAGAAGGACCACCAGTACGTGGATACGGTACGCGTGACGGCTGAAGACGGTTCCCACTCCGACTACCTCGTTGAGATATATATCGAGAACCAGTCGAACGATAACCGCTTGGCTAATATCTTGTTGGATGACATAGAGATGGCCTTCTATCGTCCGGACCTGAACGAAGGAAGAAACATCTTCGACCCGGGTCAGAACAACTATCATATCGCCGTACCGTCGTCCGACACTATTCCGTCGGTAAGCGCCCGTCTGAAGATGGACGGTCAGACGGTGAGCATGGAGACCTTCAAGGACTCTGTCTTCCTGCACGTCTTCGCTGTGGACAGCACCGAGAATGTCTATAAGCTCTATTTCGAATATGAGAAATCGAAGAACTGCTACCTGAAGAGCTTGGATGTGAATAGTGTACCTCTCGCAGGCTTTGCACCGCAGACCTATTACTATCGCTACAACCTGCAGGCAGGCGAACCGATGCCGCTGATCGAGTATGAAACGCAGCACGACTCGGCTGTTGTAGTGGCTGACTTCGAGTCCAACCCGCTGACGCTGACTGTCTATGCGGAGAATCGCATCTACAAGCAGACCTATTATATCGCTTGTGATGTCAAGAAAGACAGTATTTGTACGCTGGATATGATCTACGAGAACGGTAGCGACTCGCTGCCGGGCTTCGCACCGCTGACCAAGTACTACACCCGTGAACTGCCGGTAGGTACTCCTGCCTTCCCGACGATCAGTTACGGCGAACTGGAGGCACGCGATGCTACGCGCTGGCCGTATATCGACTCGGTGACCGTAGCACGTGACACCATCAACCATACTTGGGTACACGAGACGACGGTAACGGCTGAGGATGGTCGCTCCATGACCTACACACTAGCTTATCGTATCCTCAATTCGGACGTAGACACGCTGCAGCTGATCACGGTGGGTGAAAACCACCTGACGCTGCCGGGCTTCGATCCCTACCGCGAGGAATATCGCTATACGCTCACGGCCGCTGAGGCTGCCGAACTGGGTGGTCAGCTGCCTGCTATCGAGGCTATCCCGGGTGATGAGTACCAGTCGGTGGTTGTCTCGCAGGCTCCCGACTCGCTGAGTGGCAAGTCGCTGGGCTACAAGACCCTCATCACAGTTACGGCTGCCAGTGGTAAGACGCGTATCTACACCATCCACTATCCGGTTGAGCTCTCTGCCGACGCTACGCTGAATATGATCAACCTGGGCGGTAAGCCGCTCACAGGCTTCGACTCCGACCGCTTCACCTACAAGGTGGAACTGGGTCTTGGTGCAGACATCCCTGTGGTGACGGTGATCAAGAAAGAGGAGGCACAGACCTATGATATCGACGTAGAGGGCGATGTGGTCCGCATCGAGGTGCTGGCCGAGGATACTACGGTACATGCTACCTATACGCTGACGTTCGATCGCGTACGTTCGGACAACACGCTGCTGCAGAACATCATCCTTACCGAGGATGGTCACCAGCTGCCGTACGAGCAGTTCTTCTTCGAGCCTGATAAGAACGACTATACGATCGTTATACCGTACGACTCGACGCGCACCGAACTGACTATTCCGGAGTACAACATCATTCGTGCTGACACCTTGCAGCAGATCATCACGGTACAAGAGCCCGTCGACGAACATACTGTCAAGTTGACCATTACCGTCATCGCGCCTAACGGCGACGAGGGTACACCGTACGAACTGCTCTTCGTCTTCCAGCGCAACAACGACGCCCTGCTGCGTGGTATCACCCTGGACGGCACGCCGCTGGCTGACTTCCAGACGTTGGTATACGACTATACGTATATCCACCCGTTCGGCTCAGACAGCACTGCGTTCTTCACTGCCGATGACGTAGAAGCTATGACGCGCGACAGCAAGGCTACCTACACGGTGAGCGTGGATGAGAACGGCTTGATCACTATCAACGTGCTCGCTGACGACGAGACCACCAACAGTAAGTACACCATCGTACAAGAGTTGGGTCTGGATACCTGCAACACACTGAACATGATCTATCTGGACGGCGTTAAGCTGGCTGACTTCAACCCGACGGCTGACACGACGTATGTCTTCGTGCTGCGTGAAGGTCAGCCCGTGCCGGTAGTGACCTACGACAAGACCCGTGAGACGGTAGAGGTAGATGAGTTCCGTCAACCCCAACCGGGTGAGACACTCGACATCATCTGTACTGCTCAAAACGGTGACGTGCGTGTATATCATATCCAGTTCGCTGTCTCGAGCATCAACGATGCCCTCAAGCCGACGGCCAACGACGTCTTCGTACGCCGCATACCTGGAACGAACCAATTGTTCGTGGCTACGATCCGCAAGGATGTGACCTTCGTCCTCTACGATCAGTTCGGTCATCAGCTGCTCTTCGAGCGCGTACCCGATGCCGACCCGAACAATGTGGATTACGGTATCAACTTCAGGGATCAGGATGTGCTGCTCGATGTGACTGACTTCAGTCAAGGTCTTGTGGTGGATATCATCCCGCGCATGATCTATCTCTACTCGTTCGTAGAGGGAGGCAAACGTCTCATCACCTCCGGAAAGTTGATGGCTCAATAATCAACGGAGACAAAAAAAGTAGGCTGCGACATGTGTTCGCAGCCTATTTTTTTTGCATATATCGAAAAAAAGCAGTATCTTTGCAGCCGATTTTAGAAATACAAGGAAATGAAAAGATCGATACTAACGATATTGTTTGCGTTCGCAGTGCTTGTCTTGCGCGCCCAGATCACGGGTGTCGTGCTGGACGAACACGGTGAACCGCTGGTGGGTGCCAATGTGTTCTGGGCCGGCACCGGCATCGGTGTGGCTACCGACCTTGAGGGGCAGTTTACGCTCCGTCCTGCCAAGGGAGTCAACCTGCTGGTGGCCTCGTTCGTCGGGTGTCACAACGACACCATCCGCGTGCTCAACCGTGAGCCGCTGACGATCGTACTGGTCGACGAGGCGGTGCTGGACGAGGTGACTATCACCGAACGGAAGATGGGTGTACTCAAGAGTCGCACCTCGGCTTTCGACACCCATACGATCGGCACCGAGGAACTGTGCCGTGCAGCGTGCTGCAACCTCAGTGAGGCTTTTGAGACCAACGCCTCGGTGGACGTGGCTTATGCCGATGCAGCCACGGGTGCCAAGCAGATCCGTCTGCTGGGCCTGAGCGGCACATATGTGCAACTGCTGCAGGAGAACACACCTGCCGTGCGCGGACTGGCGCAGAACTTCGGACTGGAGTACATACCCGGCCCTTGGATGAGCAGCATTCAGGTGAGCAAAGGTACCTCGTCCGTCATCAACGGCTATGAAGCCACCTCCGGGCAGATCAATGTGGAACTGCTCAAACCCCAGTCGCAGAACCCCTTCTCGCTCAACCTGATGTTCAACAGCGAACTGATGGCAGAGGCGAATATCATGGGCGGTTGGCAGATACCTCTGGCGCATTCTGACGACAGCCATCAGCATTCAGAGGAAGAGCACGAGCATGATGAGCACTGTCATCACGAGTCGCTCTATACCGGACTGATGGCGCACTACGGCGGCAGTTATATGGCGATGGATGAGAACCATGACGGTTTTGCCGATATGCCCCTTATGCAAAATGCCAACCTCGCCAATCGCTGGTTCTATCGTCATGGCGACTATACCCTCATCGCCTTCGCACGCGGACTCTACGACCGCCGTCGCGGAGGACAGAATGTCACCCATCACCCGTCACCCGTAACCGGTAACCCCTATCTCATAAACCTCAATACCTATCGTGTGGAGGGCTTTCTGAAGAATGGTTATGTCTACGACGACGAGAGTGGTTCGTCGGTGGCGCTCATCACGGCCGTCAGCTATCACAACTTGGATAACACCTACGGTATACGTCATTGGCAGGCCGATCAGCTCAATGTGTATGTCAACGGACTATGGCAACGCAACTGGGAGGGCGGTGGCCTCACCGACAACGACCATCGTCTCTCTGCCGGTGTCTCTGTCAATTTTGATAAATATGACGAAACATTAACCCTTCCCGTAACCGGTAACCCGTCACCCGTAACCCATGACCTCAGTCGTTCTGAGGTAACGCCCGGCCTCTTTGCCGAATATGCCTATACCTACGGTGAGCAGTTGTCGCTGGTGGCCGGTGTGCGGGCCGACTATTCCACCCGTTACGGCATCTTCTTCACCCCTCGTGCCAACGTGCGCTATTCGCCCTTTGAGTGGTGGACGCTGCGAGGCAGTGTGGGACTGGGCTACCGTTCGCCTAACGCGATAGCCGACAATGCCTTTGTCCTGCCTTCTTCCCGACGGATGCATCTCTCGGATACGATCGCTCAGGAACGGGCGGTCAATACCGGACTGAGTACCACCTTCTATATCCCTATGGGAAGCCGCCAGCTGCAGTTGTCGCTCGAGTATTACTACACCCATTTCCTCAACTCGCTCATTGTCGATATGGACCGTGACCCACATCAGGTACATATCCACAACCAGACTGATGTGCCGGGTGCCCGTTCGTTCGCCCATAGCGCACAGGTGGAAGCGTCGATAGAGGTGCTACGTGGTTGGACATGGACGGCAGCCTTCCGTTGGACCGATGTGCGCCAGACCACTTTCAATGCGGCTGCCAACGCCTATGAGCTGCGCCGCAAAGCACTCACTAACCGCTTCAAGGGAGTCATCACCACCAGCTATCAGACGCCGCTCCGCAAGTGGCAGTTCGATGTCACCGCCCAGTTCAACGGCGTGGGACGTATGCCTGACGGCTTCACCGCCTACGGCGATTTTCTGGGTGGCTACGGTACACCCCGACCCATCACGTGGTATCCGCAACTGATGGCGCAGATCACCAAGTATTTCCGTACGTGCAGCCTGTACGTAGGAGCGGAGAACATGACCAATTTCCGTCAGTCCTCTCCTATCATTGGTGCAGACGCGCCCTATGACATCGATTTCGATGCCTCTATGGTGTGTGGTCCTACTACGGGGTGGAAAGTGTATGTGGGTTTCCGCTACGACCTGGATTAGACTTCGTCTATCCGCATCTCACAGCGGGCACAATCGAAACTGAGACGCACCATCTGACCAGTGCGCAGACGCAGATATCGCGGTTCCTTGTCTTTGGGATAAGGAGCCGTTTTTCTGCAATGACCGAGTTCGAACAGCAGGCAGTATCGGCAGATCATCAACGGATTTCCGTTTGGATGATTTACGATTGACGATTTATTATTTGTCTTCTCCATTCGTTGATGATGCTGATGGGTATAAAATAGGGTTGGCTCTCTATGTGCACGTTGCGCGCGATATAAGGAGTGTCACCCAGTTTGGCGAGTTGTGTGCGGATGGTCTCCAGGGCTTTCTCTGCATTCTTAGCCGGCTCTTTGGTATAAGCAAATGTGCGCTCATTGTCGCCTATGCGCAGGCTGAAGCCATCTTCCGTCTCGCGGAAACAGATATCTACGGGAATACGCCGCTCAGAGTGCAGAGACTTTGTGAACTCAATATCGTTGTTACGATAAAGAGGTCTGACGGCTGACGGCTGAATACTGACGGCTTTGTTGATCTTCACGATGTTCCCCTCTACGCCGTTCACGTTGAAGCCTTCGGTGCCGATGGTCAGTCCGTCGCCGTTGTGGAGCGTCACGCCCGGTAGCAGTCGTACGCGCAGCGTATTGCCGTGTACCTCCACTACCTCACCGATATGTTCACCGGTGGACTTGGGTGTCGTCCAGTTGGCCATCGGCCGTGTCCGTCCGTGCAGGAAATAATCTGTCGCTCCGCGGTGGAAGGTCTTGACGGGATCAGGTACAAACGTGCGTGTGATGACTGAATGCTGAGGGCTGATGGCTGAGAGTTTCTCCCGATAGTACGCCACGATATTGGTCACGTAGTCGGCATCTTTCAGCCGTCCTTCTATCTTAAAGGTGGTCACGCCGGCGTCTATCAGTTCTTGCAGATACGCACTGCGGTCCAGGTCCTGCAGCGAGAGCAGGTGGCGCTGATGGATAGGTTGTCCCTCGTCGTCTATCACCTCTCGTCCTTCGCTGTCCAGCAGGTCGTAGGCCATACGGCAGAACTGCGCACAGGCACCTCTGTTGGCGCTGCGGCCGGCCAGCACTTCGCTCATGTAGCATCGACCGGAATAGCAGACGCAGAGTGCACCGTGGACGAAGGCCTCCAGCTCAATGTCGGGCACAGCCTCATGGATGGCACGTATCTCGTCGATGCTCAGTTCCCGCGCCAGCACGACGCGCTTGAAGCCCAGGTCACGCAGCCGTGCCACCTGTTCGGGCGTACGGTTGTCGCATTGTGTCGAAGCGTGCAGACGGATAGGTGGAAGGGGGAAGTCCAGCAGATGGAGGTCCTGAACGATCAGTGCATCTACGCCGATGCGGTGCAGGTCATGCGCCATGCGGACCGCCTCGGGGTACTCGTCGTCACGGAGCAGGGTGTTGAGGGTGACCAGCACCTGCACCCCGTATAGATGCGCTTCGCGCACCACCTCCTCCAGATCCTCCAGACTGTTACCTGCTTTCTCGCGCGCACCGAAGGCCGGCGCACCGATATAGATGGCGTCCGCACCGGCTTGGATAGCCGCGTGGGCCACTTCTTTGTTCTTGGCTGGACTGAGGAGAGAGAGCAAGTTATTTATGATTTGAGATTTATGATTTAAGATTTAGGAGTGGTACGCATCGCTTCCGCGAGGCGGTACATCACGATGCCTGCTGTCACGCTGACGTTCATCGAGTGCTTGGTGCCATATTGAGGAATCTCTATACACTGGGTGCAGCAGTCCACCACCTCTTGTTGCACACCGAAGACCTCGTGTCCGAAAATAACTGCTATTTTCGGCTGAATACTGACTGCTGATAGCTGATGGCTGATTTCTTCCAGCGTCACGGAGTTGTGTGCCTGTTCCACAGCATAGACGGTATAGCCGGCAGCCTGCAGGTCTCTGACGGCCTCGGTGGTATCCTTGTAGTACTGCCAGTCTACACTCTCTTCTGCTCCCAGTGCCGTCTTGTGTATCTCCGCGTTAGGCGGGCAGCAGCATATGCCGCATAGCACTACGCGCGAAATGCGCATCGCGTCGGCGGTGCGGAAGACAGCACCTACGTTGTGCTGACTGCGTACGTTGTCGAGTACCACCACCAGGGGCAACTTGTCTGCCTCGCGGTACTGGTCCGTATTCATGCGGTCCAACTCTGCTGTCGTCTTCTTTCTCATAGTTCAAACGGTAAGCGCACATACAGCACGTGGGCTGCCTCGTCTATATCCGTAATAAAATCTTCGTGTAGCGGGATCATCCGTCCGTCTTCCAGCGTAGCGACGGTGTTTATCGTACTCTCGTCCACCTCGGCTATGACACCTATCTCCCGCCACTCATCTTCTTCTCCTTCATCTTTCACCATATATCCAACTAGGTCTTGCCAAGTCAGCAGGCCGTCGTCCTCGTCGCGCACGTCGGTGCGGCGCACGAAGACCTCTTCGCCCAACAGGTCAGTGGCGTCGGCCTTACGGAACGGAACAAACAGTCCGTCGCGCAGGACGAAGACGAAGTCGGGCAACTCGCGGAGTTGCGGACGGCGTAGCGTGCCGAGAGAGAGCAGTTCGTCGCGGGTGATCATGCTTATTGTCTGACGATGATGTAGTTGTCGGTAACGGTGAGCGGCAGTCGTAGCAGCGGTTCGCGGGTGATGCCCTTGGTGGGGATGCCCGTGCCTGACCATAGCTGGTATTCCTCGCCGCATACGGGGCATACGGCGGACATGGAATTGACCTTGCAGGTATGGGCATAGCCGCGTGAGGCGCAGTGGGGACATGCCATGTCGTAGGCGTCGTACTGGCCCATCATGTTCACGTAGATGACCACGCCGCCGTAACCGAAATAATCGGTGTCCAGGGCAGGAGCGGCGTACTCTCCGTTCAGGTAGAAGCCCTTTCGGGTAGCCGTCACATAGGCATAGGTGTTCTCCGGCGTGAAGGTGACGAAGCTGCTCTGACGGAGGTCCAGGCGTATGTTCACTCTCAGCCGGGGTACACTGCTACCGAAGGTCGTGCCGTCGCACGCCGTCAGCGAGAGCAGCAGTGCCGTCGTCAACACCAGGGCGATATATGTCAATATCCGATGACGGCGCATAGATGGATGTCGTAGATGAGTGTGGAGTAGGGCGGGATATAACTGCTTGTTCCCTCCGTACCGCGACCTGAGGCGTTGTAGCTGTTGCCTGACTCGTATTGCGAGTTGTCGTAACCGAGGTAATAGGGGATATAGAGGTCGATATCGCCGTTGTTGTGGATGAGGTGACAACCCTCCGCAAAGCCGGGTATGCAATTGGGCAGAAAGAGCGTGTCGTGTCCGCCTGCCACCTTATAACCGTTGATCAGGCGTACGGTGTAGTCGCATATGACGACGCTGCTGTTGGTGTTCGGACGAACATCCTGCGGCGTGGGGTCGGCCTTGATGCGGTATTGCAGTCCGCTGGCTGTCTCGCGCACATCCGAGTGGTCGGCTTTGTTCTGCGCCAGCCATAGCTCATTCTGCGTCTTCCAGTCGAGCCAGTTGTTCTGTTTGCATGATGGAATAAAGAGCATCAACATTGCGCAAAGCGCAAGCCATTTCCACTTTAAACTTTCCACTTTCAACTTTATTTTGCTATCCATAATTCAGGATTTAGTATGTTACGATCTTTGTATATCTGGAAGTATAGTTCCGTCTTCTGGTCTTGTTCGGGGTCGGTATAGATCGTACCGATCAGCTGTTTGGTCTCCACCTTGTCGCCCTGCTTGACGCTGAGTCGGCTCAGGTTGGAATAGACGGTGCGGTAGTTACCGTGCTGGATGATGACGGCGTAGGTGTTGCCTACCATGAAGCAGCTGGTCACCTCGCCTTTGTACACCGCGCGGGCTTTGCTGCCGGTGGTGGTCTGCAGGTAGATACCCTTGTTGTCTATCATCACTTGCGGATAGACGGGGTGCGGGTGTTTGCCGAAATGGCCGATGATGATACCCTTCTCCACAGGCCAGGGCAGACGTCCTTTGTTGGCCTCAAATCCGCCGGCCACGAGTTGTTGCTCTTTGGTCAGGTTGGATTTGGCGGCCGCCTGCTTGCGTATCATGTCGTCTATCTTCTTGTTCAGGTCAGCAGCTCGTTTCTGCTGTTGCTGCAGTTTCTTGCTCAGGTCTTTCTCTTTGCTCTTGAGTTGGGAGAGCATCGTCTGCTGTTTGCGTTCGTCGCGCTTGAGGTTCTCCTGCTCGCGCTTGCGGCTGTTCAGGCTCTGCTGCTTGTCGTTCTTGTTCTCCTGAAGCAGGTTGTTCTGGGTATCTATCTCCGCCTGGGTGGTCTCAATGCGGCGCACCTGCTGCTGACGGAAACGTGCCACCTCCTGCAGGTAACGCGCACGGCGGACCAGTTGCTGGAAGTCCTGGCTGCTGAAGAGGAAGAGTAGTGGCGACTGCTGCAGACGCGTGTAGTGGGTCTGCCTGATCATACGGGCGTAGTCGGCCTTGTGGCGCTCCAGTACCTGCTGCAGCGAGTCACGCGTGTTGCTTAGCCGTTCCATCTCGGAGTTGAGTGCAGATATCTCGTTGTCGAGCGTAGTGATCAGCTTACGCTGTGTCTTGATGTTCTCGCCGATGAGTTGCAACTTGTTGATCGTCGCACTCTCATCTTTCTTGGTCTGCTTGAGCATCTTGTTGGTCTGCTCTATCTCTGCCTGCAGTTTCTTCTGTTTCTTCTGCAGGTCCTTCACGTTATCCGCCGCCAACACCGCTAGGGCGGTTAGCATGCAGACTGCTACGCAGACCAACCTCGGCAGCAGTTTGTTGCTCATATGTATGATCTTCAAAACCAATTTTTAATTCTTAATTTTTAATTATCAAAGTAGATTGACGATGTTCATCTCTTTGTACTTGTCGAGTCTGAGTGCGTTCATGCGTACGGGCACGTCAGTCTGTCGCTCGGGATAGACTATCGTCAGGTCGATGGTCTTGCGTCCGTCGTAGGTATAGCGCATGCGTGCTCTCTCGCAGCCCGTAGGCAGTTCGGCCGAACACATCTCTTGTAGTACCTGCCAGCTGATCGTCGGCACCAGTTTGCGGTTGATGGTGGCGTAGTCGGCCTTGGCATAGCGTCTGTTCAGTTTGTCTATCACTACCACGCCTTCGGGTGTTGCCTCGACACGCAGCATTTCGATGTTGAGCATGGGCATGACGCTGATGATGAGCATGGAGTCGCGCACCACTTGCATCGTGGCACCGGAACTCAGTTTCTCATCGTCCGTGCTGACACCTATCTGTACGCCTTGCATGAGGCAGGTATGCCAAGCCTTCTCTTGACTGACTTCTGACGGCTGATGGCTGACAGCTCCCTTCTTCGCTGCACATCCCATCAGCCCGAGACAGAGGACTACTATGAATAAATTCTTAACTCTCATCTCTAAACTCTAAACTCTAAACTTTCATCTTTCACCTCTCACCTCTTTGAGGTGCTTCTCTATCTCCCCGCGTGTCTCCGGTGTACTGTACATCAGTGCTTTCTGGAGGTAGAAGAGTGCCAACTGGTCTTGTTTCTGCAGATGGAGTATCCATCCGTAGGTGTCCAGATAGATGGGGTTGTCGCCCTCTTCGCGGATGGTCTGCTGGCTCATCTGTTCCGCCTTGCGGAGGTCGCCGCCGGTGGTGGCGAGCAGGTAGGCGTAGTTGTTGAGTATCATCAGGTTACCGGGGTCGTAACTCAGTATCTTCTCGTACATCTCAAATCGTTCGGCAGGCTTGGCGTTGAAGCGTTCCATCAGTTCGAGTCGGAACACCAGAAAACGCAGGTCACCCGGGTCGAGTTCCAGATATTTGTCTATCGCTGCCAGTGCCTGTTTGGGCTTGTTCCAGATGACGTAGATGCGGTAACGGGTGATGGCGCTCCATGCGTCATAGCCGCGTATGCCGTCCAGTTGGTCTTGCGTGTGCAGCGCTTCTTTCCACATCTGACGTTCCACATAGGTCTGCTTCAATTGCTCGAGCAGGTCCTCGTTCTTCGGATTGAGTGTGAGTGCTCGCTCCATGACTCGCAGTGCCTCAGCCTTATCCGCCTCACTGTCTCGCTGCAGGAGCATACGTGTCAGGTGCCACCACTGGTCACGCGGGTCGGCCTGGTTGGCACGGCGGTAGAGTTGCAGAGCCGTCTCCTGTTCGTTGAGAGCATCGTACATCGTACCCAGATAGTCGAGCGTCGTGCCGTCCTGCGGGTTGAGTTGTTCGCAGAAGGTGAGCAGCACGAGTGCATCGGCATAGCGTTCCTCTTCGATGGCCTGACGGGCAGCGTACCAGTAGTAGGTGAACTGCTGCCGCTGCTCCACGGTGGTGGCAGACAAGCCTAACCCCGTCCCTTCCCTAAAGGGAAGGGTGAAAAGTATCAATAATATGAATAAATATTTCCTCATGCGAACTCCCTCCCTCTAGGGAGGGTTGGGGTAGGCTCATTATTTTCTGCCGCTATGTCCAAATCCTCCTGCGCCGCGTTCGGTGTCGCTCAGTTCTGTCACTTCCACCACTTCGGGTGTCTCATGTCGGGCGATGACCATCTGGCATATACGTTCGCCGGGTTCGATGGTCTGCGGTTCGCCGCTGAGGTTGATCAGGATGACACCCACTTCGCCTCGGTAGTCGGCATCGATAGTACCCGGGGTGTTGAGCACGGTCAGTCCGCGCTTGAGTGCCAGTCCGCTGCGCGGGCGTATCTGTGCTTCGTAGCCCGCAGGCAGTTCGATATATAGTCCTGTGGGTATCAGTCGCCGCTCCATGGGTTGCAGCGTGATGGCCTCACTGATGTTGCAGCGTATGTCCATGCCTGCCGCCTGTGCGCTCTCATACCGCGGTAGCGGATTCTGACTCTTATTAATAATCTTCAAAATCATTGTTAATTTTGAATTATGAAAATTTGACTTGTCAAATAATCGTGCCCTTTAGGGCTAAGAATTTTGAATTTTGAATTATGAATTGTGAATTAAAACCTCTTCTCCGCGAGGACGTGGAGTCCGTCGGGCACGATCTTGATATGGATATCTTTGTCCATCTCCACGGGGTCGCCGTCGATGTGGAAGGGCGCTGCCTCTTCGCGCTCCACGGTGATCTCACGGGCACGTATGGTGTCCATGAAGAAGCTGCCGTCGATGGTGCCGGTGAAGAGTCGCAGAGCGAGGCTGGCGCTACCGAGTATGGCGTGACTGGACATGAGCATGATATCCATCTGTCCGTCCTGTATGCTGGCTTTGGGTGCTATCTTCGCGTCGTTGCCCCACTGGTTGGCGTTGGCGAAGGTGATCAGAAAGGCTTTGTGCGTCACGTCCAGTCCGTCGCCCACCAGGTGGTAGGTCTGCGGCTGGTAGGTGAAGGCCTTGGCGATGGTGTTCTGTATATAGCTCATGAACCCGCGTTTGTTGCCGGCGGCGAAGTTGTCTGCCACTACGGCGTCAAATCCCGTGCCGCAGGTGCATACGAACATCCGTCCGTTGGCCAGTCCGTAGTCCACGCGGATGGGCTCCGAGTGGTTGAGCATCTCGATGGCTTTCTGCGTGCGCATGGGTATGCAGAGGTGACGTGCAAAGCCGTTGCCGCTACCCATAGGCAGTATACCCAGTGCCGTCTCCGTCTCGCGTAGGCCGCGTGCCACCTCGTTCACCGTACCGTCACCGCCTACGGCTACTACGGCATCAAACCCCATACGGGCGTACTGATGTGCCAGTTCCGTAGCGTGCCCTGCATACTCGGTGAAGGTGATGTTGGGCAACCACTGTTCCGGATCGAGGGTCTGCATGATCAACTTAGGCAACTTACGTTTCTCGCGTTGTGTCTCTTTGTTGCCCGAAATAGGATTGATGATAAAAGCTATATTCTTCATATGTCTTCTTGTATGCACACAATACTGCAAACTAAATCGGGCGCAAAGTTACAACAAAAAAATGGAATAAGCAAGGCTTTGAACGAAAAAATCAAGTTTACTTGAAATTTTATGCTCAATGACTTGCTTACTCGCACATCAGTGCGAACGTAATTTCGGCGGGAACCCGCTTGCGGGAGGGCCGAAGTTACGCCCCATTTTAGCCCTGACTTCGGACGGCTGTCATTTTTGCTCATTTCTGCCAAAACACAAAAAATAAATAGAGATTTGGCGGGAATTATTTGCTCACGTCATTTTTTTTGTGTAACTTTGCGGCGCAAAGTTGGTTGATGCATATGAAAGAGGTAATTTCGTATGACCAGAAGCGGAAGATCGTGGGTGCGATCGTGGGTCCGCTGTGTGCGTTGTTGGTGTGGCTGTTGCCGATAGAGGGTCTGACGGCTGTGCAGCATCGTTTGTTGGCGATCATGTCGCTGGTGGCTATATGGTGGATCACAGAGCCGGTGCCGATACCGGTGACTTCACTGTTGGGTCCGTCGCTGTGTGTGCTGCTGGGCGTGGCGGGTATGAAAGACGCATTCGCGTCGTTCGCCAATCCGATGATCTTCCTCTTCATGGGTGGATTCCTGATAGCAAAGGGTATGATGGTGAACGGGATCGACAAGCGCATCGCGTACGGCATCATGTCGATGCGCTGGGTGGGTGATTCGCCGCGGCGTATCTTCCTGGCCATCGGTTGTGCGTGTATGTTGTGTTCGGGTTGGATCAGCAACACGGCGACGGCGGCGATGATGTTCCCCATCGCGTTGGGACTGCTGGAGGCTATCCGCGAGATGCAGGCGGCCAACGGTAAGACGATAGACCTGAAGAACTACAAATATGCTACGGGTCTGATGCTGATGACGGCCTATGCCTGCTCGATAGGCGGTGTGCTGACGCCCATCGGTACACCACCGAACATCATCATGATCGGTTTTCTGGAGGAGATGGCGCCGCAGGCTTCGCCCGTGACGTTCTTCGAATGGATGGTATGGGGTGCCGTGGCGATGGTAGCGTATTTCGCTGTGGCGTACGTGGTGCTATGGAAGATGTTCCCCGCGGACGTGAAGCATATCGACGGTGCGTCGGCGTTCATCCGCAAGCATGCGCAAGAACTGGGTTCGTGGACGCGTGCGCAGAAGAACACGCTGGTGGCTTTTCTGGTGGCGGTAGTGCTCTGGGTGACGCCGGGTGTGCTGAGTGTGATTTTCGGTGAGGAGTCGGCCGTCGTGAAGGCGTACGACACGTATATGCCCGAGGAGTTGGCAGCGATGATAGGTGGTCTGCTGCTGTTCTTCCTGCCTGTGGACCTGAAGAAAGGCGAGATGACGCTGCGCTGGAAAGACGGCGTGGAGGGCATTGAGTGGGGTACGCTGCTGCTGTTCGGAGGCGGACTGGCGATGGGTAGTATGATGTACACGACGGGCTTGAGTGAGTGGGTCGGCGACGGCCTGAAGCACGTGCTGGGCAGTCATCCGAACGAGTGGTTGTTCGTGGGTCTATTCTGCGTGATGGCCCTGCTGCTGTCGGAGTTGACTTCGCATACGGCGGCAACGAACCTGTTGGCGCCAATCGCTATCGGTACAGCCCTGTCGTTGGGTTTCAGTCCGATACCCGTAGCCATCGGTATCGCGTTGAGTTCGTCGTTAGGATTCATGATGCCTGTGTCGACGCCGCCTAACGCGATCGTCTATGCCTCGGGTTATATCCCGCTGCCGAAGATGATCAAGTCGGGTGCACTGATCGACCTGATCGGTATCCTGCTGATCACGATACCTGTGGTGATGCTGCTGGTGAAGCTGGTGGCGTGTTAGGAATTAAAAATTAAGAATTAAGAATTAAGAATTATGGATAAGGTAGTAGAACTGAAGATGGATGATCGCATTGCGCGTATCACGATGCAGGATGCGGATCATTTCAACTGTCTGAGTGAGCAGATGTGCTCGGAGTTGATGGAGGCTATCGACCGCGCTTATGCGGCGGAGTGTGTAGGAATAGTGATCACGGCGGAGTGCAAACGCGGTGTATGGTCGGCCGGCCATAACATCCATGAGTTGCCGACGGACGGATCGGACCCGCTGGCGTACGAAGTGCCGATGGAGCAGTTGCTGCGCAAGGTGCAGGACGTGCCTATCCCCGTGATTGCCTGTGCGAACGGTACGGTGTGGGGCGGTGCGTGCGACCTGTGTCTGAGTTGCGATATGATCGTAGCGGCCGACACGGCGACGTTTGCCATCACGCCGGCGAAGATAGGTATCCCCTACAATGCCTCGGGTATCATGCATTTCATTAACCAGTTGGGCATCAACAAGGCGCGTGAGATGTTCTTCACCGCCAATCCGATCACGGCGGAGGACGCACTGAACGTGGGACTGGTGAACCATATCGCTCCGATGGAGCAGTTGGATCAGTTGCTGGAGGAGAAGTTCTGTGCCCCACTGCGCAGGAATTCGGTGCTGAGTGTGTCGGCTATCAAACGGCAGTTCCGCATCCTGGCTAGAGCGGCCTCGACGATGTCGAGTGAGAGCTTCGAGCGCATCAATGCCTACCGCACTACGGTCTATCGGGGTGAGGACTACAAAGAGGGTATCCGCGCGTTCTTTGAGAAACGTGCCCCGGAATATAAGGGCAAGGCGGCGGATCTGGATAAATAACGTTTAGGGTTTAGAGATTAGAGATTAGCGTTTAGCGTTTAGAGTACAAAAAAATCGCCCGAATGAGCGATTTTCCCTTCACATTTTGAATTGTGAATTCTAACTCCTTCATTTCATGTGTTTTACAAACTGCTTGTCGAGGGCATCTCGTGAGACTCTCGAGGGCATTACCTAGGCAATTGCTGCCTGTTAGGCGCAGAAGCGCACTCATTCAGAGGTATTTAGAACATCAGCCAACTCAGGAGGTACTTGCCTATCTTCGTGGTGCCGAACATATAGGCCGCGAGGAAATGGGCGGCGTTCATCACGCGCACCACGGGGATATCCACCTGCACATTATTACTCCATAGGTGGAGTTGCATAGCATGAAGTCCGTCGATGAGTATTTCATCGCCGGGGAAGTCATAACAGAGGTCGCTTTCGGTCAGTCTGTCGCGGTAATATTCTTCATGATTGATATGCATATGGGTGTTTTTTCTCGTTGCGCGAAAAGGACTGCAAAGGTATAAAAAATTTTTGGATTATGCAAGCCGTTTTGCAAGAAAATATATTTTGTAAAATCGGAATTTACAACTCAAAATTATGTGCTTGATTATCAACAAAAAACGCACCGCCGAAACGATGCGTTGTTTGTGTTAAACACCTGTATATCACTGGATTATTATATCATTCCCACTCGATACCTCTTAGGCAGACGGGTAGTTTCTTTCCATGTTCCCGATGATGCTTTACACACTCACAGCACTTCCCATGCCTCGGACATTCTTTCGGGCAGGGACATTCTATATTATTAATAGGGCAGGGCATAAGTTATTTAGTATTTTTCTTAGTATTATCTCGACTGTCAGTCGAGTCAATAGAAGAAAGCGAATCGCAGATCTCCTCCGCCATCTTATTCATCGCGACGCAGTCATCCCTGCTGACCCGCCTCTTCTTCGGATCGTACTCCCATGGCGAGAGGATCAGCGCGCGCCCTGACGCGACAGAATCAAATAGGCCGTCCGACGGCTTGTAGTAATCGCGGAAGCCGTTATCCGCAAGGATGATGATGGGATGTTCTTCCGCGAGAAGAACCACCATCACCTCTTTCTCCTTCTCCGATATGAACGGCGAGACCATCACCGCGCCTTGGCGTGCAGCCAGTACACAGCCGTTCATATAGTCGCGCAAGCGCTTATCGTCGCCATGTATCGCTTCTTCCACCATGGTTCTGCGGACGTGAACGGGCGCAAAGCACTCTGCTTGCAGCAGGGCGATATTACCCACGCCGCTATACTTGCGCCCGGCTATCTCTATATCCTCTTGCACACGGAAGTATCCGGGCATGAGGCGCTTAGTGGCCAAGCGCTGCGGATTCATATCTATATAGCGGATAGTAGCGGGGAGTTGGCGGCGTTGTCCCATAGGGCGAACGTGTGGCATCTGTGTGAATATCCTTTCTTGGCCGTTTTGCCGAATAGTATTCGGCGTAATAGAAGAAAGGACTAACGTATCGGAGGCTTTCTTGGCACCTTGCCAAAAGCCGCGCACGGCCGTTAGGATGCCCTTGGGCATCTGCTTTTTGACATACCAGACGGCATGGAGATGATCAGGCATGAGATAATAATGCAGAACCTGTATCTCCGGATGACGGGCGGGCACCTCACGCAAGCAATCCAACACGCCTTTGCCTAACGGCAGGATATCCACCCGCGCTTGTGCAGGGTCGTTATCAGGGATAATGAGCGTACCCAGCAACGGCTCACGCGACGGTATCGTCAGCGTGACATGATACAGCCCGGCACCCTTCCAGGCGGTTCCCGGCTCTTGCCATTGCCATATGTCGTGATCGTTAGGCACTATGCTAACAAGACCGAGTTACTGTTTTTCAAAAATAATTAGTCCCAAATAGGTACCATCAGAAGTATACATTGGAGCACTGAGCGTAGGTGGATTGCTATTTAAATCTAATGTGAGTACGGTTTCATATTCTTTTTCCTCTCCCGCTTCATTCTTAGTAGCCCCATGTAAACGAACAAGTGTGTTATTGTTCTCGATGACGGATGTCCCCTTGCTCGTTCTATCGTAATCGGCATCAATAAAAGTAAAATTACCTTTACCGTCGAAGACATATGTAAAATCCATCTCTGATGCCGCAGTAGAAACGTGGACTACATTCTTCCATGTGCCTTGAATTACATCGCCTCCTTTTTCGCATGCCATCAAACAGATAGCTGCCGTAAATAATAAAAATAACTTTTTCATAGGAACATATTCTTCACGGTCGATTTTGGTGTTCAAAACCTTTGCGAGTGCAAAGGTACTGCTTTTTTTTTGACATACACAAGGAAACGTACAAAAAAAAGAGACGAAGCATAGTGCTCCGCCTCTTGGGGAAGGGATAGGTTTGAGATTATCGGATCTCTTGGCCGGTGATCGTGTAGGTCTTGCCGTCGCGCTGGATGAAGAGTTGGCTATCGCGGAGGACCTTATTGGTCATTGGTGATTGGTCATTGGCATTGTCGATAGCCGTCGGAGCATTCTGCGGAACAATCTCGAGTGCCTGTACATAGGCGCCTACGCTCGGGTCTTCGTCCTTAGCTGAAGTAGCGATGCGTGCGGGTGCAGAGGGCACGGCGATGGCATGCAGATAGATGACCACGTGAGTCGGAACGGCTACGTTGTAGGTCACTGCAGCCCAACCCAGTTCGGTCTGAGCGATGCTGACGGCCGCAACGCCATCCACTTTCACTTGGAGCACATAGCCCGCCAGGGTGATACACTGTACGCGGATGGTGCCTTGTCCGGCAGGGATGTCAAAGACGATAGATCCCGGCAGAAGGTTCAACCAAGCGCTCGAACCCGGTACCAGATTCTCCAATGCGCTGGCTACCGTCTCGTCGGAGAGGGCCGTGGTGATCTCCAACTGACCGGTTTCTTCGTTGAACGCGTTATTGGCATCGGCGCTGAAGACAACAGACTCGTTACCCTCCGGGTCGGTCGTTGAGAAATCGATGATCGTCACCTCATCGTCAGGCACTACCACGGGCACCTTACCGATCTCCACCGTCTTGGCGGGTAGGTTGGTATCCTTCACATAGAAACCGGCATTCTGCTTGAAGATGACTCCTTCGGTAAGAATCTCAATGCCTTCGCCGTTGTTATCTTCTGCCTTGACGAACGAAGCGCATTGGATAGCGATGCCATTTGAGTTGGCCAGCAGGTAACCTCCGCGTGATACGCCGAGTTCCTGACCTATGGCCAGCGCAGCAGCGGCACCGGAAGCCGATACCCAGCACTGATGAATCTTAAACGCCACGGTGCTCACGGCTACCGAGGTGGCTTCCATCGTCATATAACCGCCACGCTCGCTACCCATCATCACCACAGGTGCCTGAGCATAGATACATGTCGCCGCATTGCGGATTTCAACGATGCTGTCCACGACAATAGTCAGAGGGATGTCGTGCTTCTCATAGACAATCGCTGCATTGGCGCTACCTGCCTCTTTGGCACGGCGTGCCGGCATTTCATTCAATATGTTCTGGCCCGTATAGGAGAAACCGCTCAGGTAAAGCGTACGGTGCGGCTCGTCGTACCAAGCTGTGCCGTTACCGAAGATATTGGCAGCATTGCCGCTGTTGACCGTTACGCCGGCCACTGTCAGACCACTGGTGGTCACATGGATAGTGTAGCTGACCGACTTGGCATAATAGGTGTCTGTCTCAAAACTCTCGCAGAAAATGAGCGCGTCGCCCACTGCTTTGATGGTAACTACCGAGCCGTCCTCCGACACTTCGGCTACATCCATATTTTGCGAGTTCCATTTGTTGATAGGCACGTTGTGCGGGTTGTGGAAAGTAGGCGGCGTGAAGGGCATGCCCAATTCGGCAAACACCTCGGTCTCGTCGAACGACAACTCCGGATCGAGTTTCGTCGGCTGGGGCGCAGTAACGATGATGTCAAAGGAATACTCGCATTGCATGGTCTGACCGGCTGTGGTAGCATACATATATAGACCAATAAATTGTGCCGTACCTGCACCCACTGCGTGGATCCTGTCGTCTTCCGTCAGTTCGGCTACGCGGATACCTTCTACTGTCTTCGCACTCAAGGGCAGGATAGCACCTGCGCCACCCAACAACTCGGGGATACTAACGACATCACCCACCGTCATATGCAGCACATTGTCGGCAGAGGACAAGTTGTAATGTGCCTGCGGACACGTAGGTTCCGGATCAGGCGTGGTAGCCTGTTCTACGACCAGCGTGTATGACGCACGTGTGGCATAGTAGGATTCATTGCCGGGGAAAGTCGCCACGATAGTCGTATTACCTGCGGCTACCAGCGTTACTTGGCCGGAGGTGGCATCTATGGTAGCCACCGTCGGGTTGATCGAAGAATAGGTCACGCTACGCAGCGCCACCGGATCGGAAGCCGTCAGCGTAGGCTCGATGAAATCTTCGCCCAGCGTAGCTGTCATCTGGCGAACCGTACTACCGTCAACGACAAAAGACAAGGTAACTGTACTCTGCTGAGCCAATACCATTTGCGGCACAAGCGCCATCAGCACCGTGCACAAAAAGAGGGAGATTTTTCGCATACTTACTATAAATTTGAAGTTAGTGATGTTTTGTCGTCTATGCTATATTCATAATATGTGCGGCAAAATTATACAAAAAATTTGACATACGCAAATATATTTATTTTTTTTGCCTAAATCCTTGTGTATTCCAAATATTTGTTGTAAATTTGCAGCGGTTTTTGTCAACTTGACTTTACAAAAGCACTATAAATACCAAAAAATAACACAATTATGGCTAAAGTTTATCAAGCAAATGAGATCAAGAACGTTGCCATGTTAGGCGGTTCGGGATCGGGTAAGACGACTCTGATGGAGTCGATGTTGTTCGAGTGCGGGGTGATCAAACGCCGCGGTTCGATTGAAGCGCAATCCACCGTGTGCGACTATTTCCCCGTAGAGAAAGAATATGGCTATTCCGTCTTCTCGACGGTGTGCAACCTTGAGTTTGAGAACAAGAAACTCAACATCATTGACTGCGCAGGTAGTGATGACTTCTGCGGCGGTACGGTAGCCGCCCTGCAGATGTGCGGTTCGGCACTCATCGTGCTGAGCGCCAACGGTGGCGTAGAGGTAGGTACGCAGAACAACTTCCGCCTCGTGGAGAAAGCCAAGAAACCGCTCGCATTCGTCATCAATAAGTGCGACCACGAGGCCGCTGACTTCGAGCGCACGTTCAACCAACTGAAGGAGAACTTTGGCAATAAGTGTACCCTCATCCAGTTCCCCGTGAACGCCGGCGCAGGCTTCAACGCCGTGATCGACGTGCTGAAGGGCAAGATGCTGGTATGGAAGGCAGAAGGCGGTGCTCCCGAACTGAAGGACATCCCCGCTGAGTATGCCGACAAGGTAGAGGAGATGCGTGCTGCACTGGCAGAGGAAGCTGCCGAGGCAGATGAGACGCTGCTCGACAAGTTCCTGGGCGAAGGACTGAGCGACGAAGAGATCATGCAGGGTCTGAAGTGCGTATATGCCGACGGCTCGATGTATCCGGTGCTCTGCTGCTCGGGTGCGAAAGACATGGGTGTACGCCGCCTGATGGACTTCCTCAACGGCATGGCTCCCTCGCCTGCACAGTTCAGCTATCCGACGCTGGACGGCAAGACCGTCACTCCCGACCCGAAGGCTCCGACCAGCCTCTATGTGTTCAAGACCAGCGTAGAGCCGCATATCGGTGAGGTCAACTACTTCCGCGTAATGCAGGGTACCGTGCATAACGGCGACGACCTGGAGAACATGGAGCGCGGCTCCAAGGAGCGCATCTCGCAGCTCTATCAGGTGGCCGGTTCGATCCGCGTACCGGTGGATGAACTCGCTGCCGGCGACATCGGTGCTACCGTGAAGATGAAAGATACCCGTACGGGTAACACCCTCAATACCAAGGGCTGCGACCTGCAGTATGCCCCGATCAGCTATCCGCAGCCGCGTTACCGCCGTGCTATCAAGCCCGTGACGGAGAGCGACGCCGAGAAACTCGCTGCACTGCTCACCCGTATGCACGAGGAGGACCCCACATGGATCGTAGAGCAGAGCAAGGAGCTGCGCCAGATGATCGTCAGCGGTCAGGGTGAGTTCCACCTCCGTACCCTCAAGTGGCGTCTGGAGAACAACGATAAGATGATGATCACCTTCGACGAGCCGAAGATCCCGTACCGCGAGACCATCACCAAGGCTGCACGTGCTGACTATCGCCACAAGAAGCAGTCGGGTGGTGCCGGCCAGTTCGGTGAGGTACACCTGATCGTAGAGCCGTACGAGGATGGTCAGCCCGTGAAGGAGACCTATAAGTTCGGCAATCAGGAATACAAGATCTCCGTCAAAGATCAGCAGGAGATCAACCTGGAGTGGGGCGGCAAGCTCATCATCATCAACTCGATCGTGGGTGGTGCTATCGACGCACGCTTCATCCCCGCTATCGTCAAAGGTATCATGGATCGTATGGAGCAAGGCCCGTTGACGGGTTCGTATGCACGTGACGTACGCGTGATCATCTATGATGGTAAGATGCACCCGGTTGACTCGAACGAAATCTCGTTCCGCCTGGCAGGACGTAACGCCTTCGCTACCGCCTTCAAAGAGGCTAACCCGAAGGTATTGGAGCCGGTTTATGACCTCGAGGTATTCGTGCCGTCGGAGATCATGGGTGATGTGATGAGCGATATCAACGGCCGTCGTGGTATGGTGATGGGTATGGAGACCGAGAAGAGCTTCACCCGCCTGAAAGCCCAAGTGCCTCTGAAGGAACTGGCCAGCTACTCGACCACATTGAGTTCGCTCACCGGCGGACGTGCAACGTTCACCATGCAGTTCAACAGCTATCAGCTCGTTCCGGCTGACGTACAGGAGAAGCTGCTGGCCGCTTACGCCGCTTCGCAGACTGAAGAAGAGTAAACCGAACGCGAATGTATATTGCTATCGCTGGAAATATCGGTGCCGGCAAGACGACACTGACCAAGATGCTCGCCAAGTACTACGGGTGGGAGCCACGCTTCGAGAGCGTGAGCTTCAACCCGTACTTGGAGGACTACTACGGCGATATCAACCGTTGGGCGTTCTGCCTGGAGACCTATTTCCTCAAGGAACGCTTCAAGGATATGCTGGCGGTGCAGCGCTCGTCGCATACCATCGTACAGGACCGATCGATCTTCGAAGGCGTGTACGTATTCGTGCGTAACAACTACGAACGCGGTGACCTGAGCGAACGCGACTTCACCACCTTCATGGAACTGTTTGAACTGATGAAGGCGCAGATGAAGATGCCCGACATGATGATCTATCTGCGTAAGTCCGTTCCCGCACTGATCGCACAGATTCAGAAACGCGGACGCGACTACGAACAGACCATGCAGATCGACTATCTCAAAGACCTGAACGAGAAATACGAGGACTTCATCTTCCATCGTTATGAGGGACGAGTGCTCGTCATCGAATCAGACGGCATGGACTTCGAGAACAACCCAGAGGACTTCCGCCGGGTGGTGAACAAAGTGGATGCCGAACTCTTCGGACTCTTCAGCGAAAACAACTGGAATAAATAATCAAGATTAATCCCTCCCTAAGGCAAGGAGGAGCCTTCCCCTCGGGACGAGCGCTAACGATAGTGCACTCGGACCGAAGAGCGGAGGCATCGGGAGCCTTAATGAAGCTCTGCTTCAGTCCGTGCAACCGATTGCCGAACGCGAATGCATATAGCTGTCGCAGGAAATATAGGTTGTGGCAAGACCACACTGACTAACATGCTGGCCAAACATTACGGCTGGGAACCGCGTTTCGAGAGCGTAGAGTACAACCCCTACCTATCGGATTTCTATGCCGACATGGGACGCTGGTCGTTCAACCTGCAGATCTATTTCTTGAACAAACGCTTCAAGGATGTGGTGGAGATAGGTAAGTCGGATCAGTACATCATTCAGGACCGTACCATCTATGAGGATGCCCGTATCTTCGCGCCCAACCTGCACGACCAGGGCTTCATGTCCGATCGCGATTTTGAGAACTACCGCGATCTGTTCGACCTGATGATGTCGCTCGTGAAGATGCCCGACCTGCTCATCTATGTGCGTGCGTCCATCCCCACACTGGTGGCGCAGATACAGAAACGCGGACGCGGCTATGAGTCCAGCATCCGTATCGACTATCTGCAGGGTCTGAACGACAAATATGAGAATTGGATTAAGGACTACAAGGGCAAACTGCTCATCGTCGATGGCGATAAGATCAAGTTCGGCAACAACCCCGAGGACTTCCGCTGGGTGACCGATCATATCGATGCGGAACTGTTCGGCCTCTTCCCCTTCGAGGCGAAGGAGCAGACGGGCAAGGAGATCTGAGAGAGGCTATAGCCCCAGATGGATGCGGAAACGCATCGCCCATTGTACGTGCGGCGAGAGCGACCATACCGAATACAAGTCGCATAGGCGTAGGATATTACCGATTCCTACGCCTATTTCTGTGTAGAGTAGTGATCCGGATGGCAGTTCGGGTGTCGAGCCTCTCGACCCGTAGGCCAACTTCGCTTCCACCAGTTCGCGCAGATGCAACCATCGTACGCCGGGAATCATGTTAAACAGTATGCCCTGGCCGTTCCACTCCGTATGCAGCGCCACGTACTTGTCTGCCAGCAGCTGTCTGCCGTGCAGCAGCGTGAAGCGGTAGGGGTCGTAGGCATAGCCCTGGTTGCCGTTGGCCTGCCAGAGCAGCGTGGTCGGTACGCGTCCGAAGAGCGCACCCGCCTGCAGTGCATAGGTGAGCGTTCCACCCATGCCCAATTGGGCATGCTGGGTCAGCATCAAGCGCAAGTGGCCGTAGAGGCCATTAGTCGCATGGCTTGTTTGGGTGGCGAGCCGCTCGCCCCAGTGGCCTGTCTCGAGTCCGAGGTAGAGCACAGGATACTTGCCTGAATAGGCGTAACGGCGCATGAAATAGCCGTCGTACTTGCGCTCTCCCCAACTCAGGCGCATGATGGCGCTGAGCGACTGGTAGGCATAGCCGTCCTGCCAGCCCGCACGGATATATGCGTGGGTCTCTATGTTGGATGTCCAGTCGGCAAACCAGTGCGCCTGCAGTTGGCGCTGGCGCAGCGCAGTGCTGACACATAGTGAGTCGCGCCATAGGGCCTCGAAGGCATACGCCGTGAAGTCCATGTTGCCCCAACCCATGCTATTCTCGCGCAGCAGGCGGTCCATGTCGTCCACCTCCGACCATACATAGCGGTCGTGGTACTCCAGCTGCAGGATGTTCTTGCGCGGCGTAGGCAGATTGAAGGACACACGTCCCATGCCCTTCACGCTGCGATCACGAAAACCGTACCCCACCGAGGCCTCCAGACTGACGGTCTTGGAGAACTTCTCATTGGTGCGCAGCGGTAGACCGATATGTACGCCCTCGTGTCGGTTGACCTGAAGTATCTCCTCTATATGACCGAAGTCCACCGGTGTGCCGGTAGGTATATACCCCGTCATGGCGATGGTGGCGAACCATTTGGCGGTGCGTATCAGCGGCATCGAGTCGAGTGCCGCAAAAGCCGAATCGGTGCGCATTGTAGTCAGGTCGTTATGCTCGGAGGACAGCATGGGCAGCGCCTGAACAGGTGCACTCTCTTTGTTGCGGAGCGAGGTGGTCAGCAGCAGGGTGGGGAAGACGGTGCCGCCGCGTTGGGTCTTGACGGCAAAATCCAGCAGGACACTGAGATGCTCTTCGCCGAGGCTGCCGTCGGGCAGGAGCGTCTGGCTCAGATGGATGGTGTTGACGTAGTTGACGGCCACCTCTGCCGGCACGTACGCCTGGATGGCGCGCAGCGCGAAAGTGGTGGTGTCAATGACCATCGTACCGTTGAAGGTGGCGTAGAAAGGGTTGCGCGTCCGAAAAACGATGGCGCACTCTTTGTCTGACAGCGGAAGGCTGACATCTGACGGCTCCGCTATATAATAGCGGTAGTATAGGTTGCCGCCTGCGGCGAGCGGCGAGAGAAAGGCGTGGCCCATCAGGCTGACCGAGTTGGCATAGAAATTCAGGTTGCCCTCGCCTCCGAGCAGAGACGAGTAGTCGGTCTCGGAGAGGATGAGCGCCTGACGTGTCTGGTCGTTGGCCGGCCACATCTCTTTGCCGCTCAGCAGAAACGACTGCGTCTCGCGGTAGAGCGGCAGGATATAGGTGGAGTCGGCTTGCGCAATCATGCCGTCCTGCAGGTTGCGCCAGAGGGCGCGGCGCAGATGGCGTTTCTGTATCTGCGACACATATAGCGTCTGTTCGCGTTGCACGCGGCTGCTTCGTTCGTCATGCAGGCTGCGGTCGTTCTCCGCACGGTGGGCACGTACCTGCCGGAGCACCTCCAGCGCAGGGTTCTCATTGGGCGCCACCACCACCTCGCTAAGCATCGCGCTCTTCTCGCGCATCGCCACCTGCAGACCTGCCATCGCACCGGGTTGGATGTGAAAACGCTGGGTGTAGTAGCCTACGGCGGAGAAGACCAGTTGGGCCTCGCCCGTCATGTCCACGCGTAGCGCATACGCACCGCTCTCGTCCGAACTGGTACCAATCTTCGTGCCGCGAAAATGGATGTTCACGTTCGGGATAGGTTCGCCCGTCGTCTCGTTCACCACCTCACCGACGATGATCGTCTCGACGGCAGAGACGATAGGAGTACAGAGTACAGAGTACAGAATACAGATTGCTATTTGGAATTGGCGGGATGACATTGGAGGATCGCGTTGCGCAGGTCTTGTACGTTCAGGTGGGTATATATCTCGGTAGTGCCGAGGTCTTCGTGTCCCAGCAGTTGTTGTATGACGCGCAGGTCGGCCCCGTTCTGCAGCAGATGGGTAGCGAACGAGTGGCGCAGCGTGTGCGGACTGACGGTCTTGGTGATACCTGCCTCGGCACACAGCCGTTTGATGATGGTAAATACCATCGCGCGCGTCAGCGGACGTCCGTAGCGATTGACGAAGGCGATGTCCTGCGACTCAGGCTTGAGCGGCCACGTGCTGCGTTCTTGCAGCCAATAGCCGAACCACTCCTCTGCCACCGGCGAGAGCGGTACGAGGCGTTGTTTGCTACCCTTACCCTCGATGAGCATATAATGGTCGCTGAGGTAAATACGGCTCAGCTGCAGGTTGACCAGTTCACTCACACGCAGTCCGCTGCCGTAGAGCATCTCCATCATCGCGCGATTGCGATGTCCCTCGTTGCTGCTCAGGTCGATAGCCGCCATCATACGGTTGACCTCGTCCAGCGAGAGGACCGTAGGCAGATGGCGCGACTTACGCGGCCCCTCCAGCAGTTCGGAGGGGTCTTGCTCGATATAATCCTTGTAGAGCAGAAAACGAAACCAGGCGTGAATACCCGCGAGTATGCGTGCCTGCGTGGCCTCCGAACGGGTGTCCTTGAACTGCTCGAAGATGAAGGCCTCGAGTTGCTCAAACTCCATGTGCACGAAGTCCAACTGCAGTTCGGCGGCATAGGTGCGCAGCTTCATCAGGTCTTGCTCGTAGCCCTCGACGGTGTTAGGCGAGTAGCCTCGCTCCAGGCGCAGGTAGGTATGGTATTCGCGCAGCAGCGCCTCGTCTGACTTTATCGTTTTTGCCATGGCAGCAACAAACCTTGGTAGTGGGTGGTGTATTGATAGCGGTAGCCGTAGGCGTTGTGGTAATAGAGCGTGAACTGCAGGTCGAGCAGCCGATTGGTGGTGTCGCGAACGACCATCGTACCGCTGTCGAGCACTTGTATCGACTGCAGTTGCCCCTCCTCCACGTAGAGCAGATACATGCCTGTAGGCGTGCCGTCCCAGTTGCGCCCGGGCAGGAACGTATAGGGTTCGCCGCCTGTGGCCGAGCGGTAGGTGCCGACGGAGAGCAGTGAGTCGGGAACGAAGATATCCGAGAGGTAGAGGTTATACCCCGTGCCGACCATCCGGTGCTCCTCGTTGTCCACACTCAGTCCGTCGCTATACAGGTCGAGAGAGACGACCGCCGAAGGGATGGAGTCATAGCAATGGCCGTAGGACGTCTGCCATGCCTCGGTATATTCCGTGGGTAGACCTCCGCGAGGCGCACGGTGGGTAGGCGTACACGAGGCCAGACTGATGCCCAGCAGCAGGACTGCTACCGGAATACGAATCTTACGTGAGGGGTACCAGGCGGCCACCAGACCGAGCAGCAGCACGATAGCGGCTACCAGCAGGATATCGCCCGTCTGCACCTCCACGGGGTAGGCGGAGATGACATAGTCCATGCCGTTGCCCAGCGTGAGCCAACCGAAATACTGTTGCCCCAGGCAGAGCAGCACGCCGACGAGCAGACCAATCAGTGCGCCCAGCGATGAGATCAGCCATCCTTCGCAAAGGAAGATGCGACGGATAGTAGGTTCGTCAGCCCCCAGATGGGAGAGGATGCGTATATCCTCTGTCTTGTCGATGATGAGCATAGAGAGAGAACCGATGATATTAAAACTGGCGATGAGAAGGATGAAGAAGAGCAGCAGTACCGTCAGCCACTTCTCGATACGCAAAATACGGAAGAAATCCGCCTGCTGTTCATAGCGATCTAAAACGTGGAACGAAGGTCCCAACGTTTTAGATATTTGTGATTTCAGATTTATGATTTCTGATTTTTTTTCATTTTTCGGCTGGATGCGCAGGGCAGTGACGCTGCAGCTGTCGTACTCGAAGAGGCGTCGGGCCAGGTCGATGCCTACCACCATGACCTGATCGTCATACTCGATCTGGTTGACGGCGAAGGTACCGGCTATGAAGGCATGCTCGTGACGCAGCGACAAGTCGGGGCGCAGCATATTGATGCTACCCGTGCGCGTAGGCGCATACAGATGGAGTGCACCCACGAAATGGGCGTTCACGCCCAATTGTGACGCCAGTCCCCGGCCGAGTACGGTACGGTCGAACGCACCGTCCCAGACGCTGTAGAAGCCGTCGTTGATGATCGAGTCGATATGAGCTGTGCGGGTGAAGAGGCTGTCCACGCCCAGGATGCGCGCCGGCAACTGATGGTCTTTGTAGCGCACTAGTGCCGTCTGCTCCAGTTGCGAACTGATGCCGTCGATGCCGTCCATCGCATAGAGCGTCGAGACGGGTAGGGTGTCGGTGCGAAAAGCCTGGCCGTCGGTGCGCTCGACGAGCAAGACGGGGTCGAACTCGGAGAACATATGCTCCACCAGCGTGCCGAAACCGTTCATCACACTCAGCACGCATACCATCGCTGCCGTCACTACAGCCACCGCCACGGTACTGACACCCGTGACGATGTTGATGGCGTTGTGTCCCTTCCGCGAGAAAAGATAACGCCAGGCTATGTAAGAATGCAGATTAGGCATGCAGCAACTCATCAATGCGCTCCATCCGGTCGATCGTCTCGTCCAGATGGAAGATTATTTCGGGAATAATACGCAGTTGATGGCGCTCCAATGTGCCGAGTTCACCGCGAAAGCGGTGGGTGTTCTCTGTGACAAGCGTCATCGTTTCCGCCACCTTGTTTTGCGGGAAGATAGACAGATAGATGTGCGCGATAGAGAGATCAGGCGAAACGCGCACCTCGCTGACGGAAATAAGTGTTCCGTGCAACGTGCGCGCGTATCGCAGAAGAATGTCGCTCATGTCTTTTTGTATCAACCGAGCGATCTTGTGTTGTCTAGTTGACTCCATTAAAATTTGTGGCGTCCTTCGTCAGCAACGGTCAGTTTCTTGCGACCTTTGGCACGACGTGCTGCCAGCACGCGGCGACCGTTAGCAGAAGCCATTCTCTCCAAGAAACCGTGTTTGTTACGGCGCTTGCGTTGGGAAGGTTGAAATGTACGTTTCATTGTTCAATTATTGTTTGTGTCCTCTCACGAGGACGGGTTTATACATGTGTTCTCGACGTAAAAAGCGTGCAAAGGTACTGCTTTTTTTTTACATGACCAAATTTTTGTGCATTTTTTTTGCATATTTGAGAAAAAAGCAGTAATTTTGCAGAAAAATTTTTTGACAACGATGAAACTTATTGCCCCTTCTGTGCTGTCGGCTGATTTTGCACATCTGGCTGATGACCTGCAGATGATCAACCGAAGTGAGGCCGACTGGCTGCACGTGGATGTGATGGATGGTACGTTCGTACCCAATATCTCGTTCGGGTTCCCGCTGATGGAACCGATGCATAAGTACTGCACCAAGCCTTTGGACGTACATCTGATGATCGTCCATCCGGAGAAATACGTAGAGCGCTTCTGCGACGCCGGTGCCTGGTCGGTGGGCTTCCATCTGGAGGCTGTGGACAATCCGCTGCCTGTGCTGGACCTGATCAAGTCCAAGGGCGTACGTACGTGCCTCACGATCAATCCGGATATAGACGTGAAGCGTCTGGTGCCTTATCTGGACAAGGTGGATATGGTATTACTCATGTCCGTCTTCGCCGGCTTCGGAGGACAGAAATTTATCCCTGAGACCATGGATAAGATTCGCTTCATCAAGGCGGAGATAGAGCGTCGCGGACTCCAGACCCTCATCGAGATAGACGGAGGCGTCAACACCCGCAACGCGGCCGAACTGTTTGCAGCCGGCGCAGATGTGCTGGTGGCCGGCAGTGCCGTGTTCGGTGCTCCTGATCCCGAACAGGCTATACGGGAGATGAAGGCATAAGAAGGATATAAAATCAAAACCGTTATGCGAACCGACAACGAACTGCAGGGTGTCACCCTGCTTGGCAACCAACACGTGCAATACAGCGATCAGTACAATCCCGACGTGCTGGAGACCTTTGAGAACAAGCACCCGGAGAATGAGTATCTGGTCACCTTCAACTGCCCGGAGTTCACTACGCTCTGCCCCAAGACCGGACAACCCGACTTCGGACACATATACATTAGTTATATCCCGCGCGTGCGTATGGTGGAGAGCAAAAGCCTGAAGCTCTACCTCTTCTCGTTCCGCAACCATGGTGACTTCCACGAAGACTGCGTGAACATCATCATGAAGGATCTGGTGCGGCTGATGGACCCCAAGTATCTGGAGGTGACCGGCTGGTTCATGCCCCGTGGAGGCATCAGCATCTATCCGTTTGCCAACTACGCCGATGCCGAACATCAGGAACTCAAAGCCCAGCGACTTCGCGAGCAGTTCAGCAAGGCCTATGAAAGATAGTCTGATAGTTTTGTCCGGCGGACTGGACTCTACCACGATGCTATATGAGTACCGCGAGCGGATAGCCTTGGCGGTCTCGTTCCACTACGGCAGCAACCATAACGACAAGGAACTGACCTTCGCTCGGCTGCATTGCCAGCGGCTCGGTATCCCGCATAAAATAGTGGCTCTGCCCTTCTTTAAGGATTTGTTCCGTTCGTCGTTGCTCGAAGGCGCAGCAGCTATCCCCGAAGGTAATTACGACGATGAGAATATGCGTTCCACCGTCGTGCCTTTCCGCAACGGCATCATGCTCTCTATCGCGGCAGGCATTGCCGAGAACGAGAAGCTGCAATATATTATGCTGGCCAACCATGCCGGCGACCATACGATCTATCCCGACTGCCGACCCGCCTTCGTCGAGGCGATGGACCGTGCGGTGGAGGCCGGCACGTGGAACGGCGTCCGACTGCTCACTCCCTATACCAATATTTCCAAAACGGAAATAGTACGTCACGGACTGAAACTGGGTATCAACTACGACGAGACATGGAGCTGCTACAAGGGCGGAGACAAGCCCTGCGGCGTCTGCGGCACATGTCGCGAAAGAGAAGAAGCATTAAGAGAAGCATGTATTACGTTGAAAAAAGAATAGAGATCTCGGCAGCACACAATCTGGAGCTGTCGTACGAAAGTAAATGTGAGAGTCTGCATGGCCACAATTGGATCATCGTGGTCTATTGTCGCGCCAAGGAACTGAACCGCGATGGAATGGTCACCGACTTCACGCATATCAAGCGTGTGGTGAAGGACACCTTCGACCATAAGTATATCAACGAGGTGTTGGATATCAATCCTTCGGCAGAGAATATCGCCCGTTGGATATGCGACCACGTGGAGAACTGCTATAAAGTGAGCGTGCAGGAGTCAGAAGGCAACGTCGCTATCTACGAGAGAGATTAGTGTACCGCGTTAATGAAATATTCTATACCTTGCAAGGCGAAGGAGCACACAGTGGTATTCCCGCTGTGTTTGTGCGCTTGAGCGGTTGCAACCTGCGTTGCCCGTGGTGCGACACGGAGTTTGCCGACTATCGTGAGATGAGTGCTGACGAGGTGGTGGCCGAAGTATGCTCCCTGTACGACCTGCAGAACCCGCGACGTAAGATGGTGGTGCTGACGGGTGGAGAACCCAGTCTGCAGGTGGATCAGCCGCTTGTGGATGCGCTGCATGCCGCAGGTTTTTATATCTGCATCGAGACCAACGGCACGCATCCGCTGCCGGAGGGAATCGACTGGATTACCTGTTCGCCGAAGGAAACAAGCCTTCAGCATTCAGCCGTCAGCGGTCAGGCTCCGTTGGCGCTGAAGAGAGTGAACGAGGTGAAGGTGGTCTTCACCGGCACGTACGACCCCGAAGTGTGGCGCTCACAATTGGAGGCGGAGCACTGGATGTTGCAACCTCTGCGCTTTACCGGCGAATGGCTGATCGATCATGCCGTGGACGAGTGGGAAGATGACCGCAACGACAACCTCGACGACACCGTCCGTTATATACTCGCTCATCCCTTCTGGCGCCTGAGCGTACAACTACACAAAATAGTAGGCCTAAGGTAAGGTGAAAGGGATAAAAAAAACAGACACATTGAGTGCCTGTTTTTTTATTTATTAGCTGTCCGCAGTCAGTATTCAGCCATCAGAGTTCAGATTTAGTATTGTGCGGCGTCATACACGGCATCGGCGGCATCAGCACCGGCCAGATGCTCGATGATGCAGAAGGCGAAATCGGAACTCAGTCCGGGACCCTTGGCTGTGATGATGTTTTTGGACTCCACCACCAGTCCGCCTACGTAACTCTCTCCCAGCGGTTCCTGGCATCCGGGATAGCAGGTAGCCTGTTTGCCCTTCAGTATGCCGAGTTTGCCGAGCACCATCGGTGCCGCACAGATGGCGGCGATGGGTTTGTCGGCCTTGTTGTGCTCTACGAGCAGTTCGCACAATGCGGAACAGTCGCCTAGTTTGGTTTGTCCACCGGGCAGAATAAGCATCTCTGCATCGGAGAAATCAATGTTACCAATCAGTCCGTCGGCCTCCACGGCTATATTGTGTGCGCCCAGCACCATCGGGTTGCCGGTGATAGAGACGGTGGTTAGCGCAATCTTCGCGCGACGTAACAAATCGATGGTGGTAATAGCCTCGATTTCCTCGAAACCGTTGTCAAGAAAAAGATAATTCATAAATCGTGAAGCGATTAGTGTTAGTTTAACTTGAATATATAGGTAATTGTTCCGATCTGATCATGATCGCCCTCGGTGAACGATGCCTTGCGGGCCGCCTCAAGTGCGAGTTGTTGGGTCTGTTTGTCAGAGACGTCACCGCCGATGACGCTGGCTGACACCACTTGTCCGGCGGCATTGACGCGTATCTGCACCACCACTTTGCCTGCCTGGTTGAAGTTGTTGGCCGGCAGCGGCAGCGTACCGCGTATGCCTCGTCCGTTTAGAGACCAGCTGTTGCCTCCGTTGGAGCCGTGCCCCACAGGATTGCCTTTCTGTCCTGCGCCTTGCCGGTCTCCATCGCCACCGGTGTTGGTGCCGTTGGTCTTACCGAAGAGCGAACCCATCGCGTTTGCCTTGGCGATGGCCTCCGCCTCTTTCTGCTTGCGGGCACGTTCGGCTGCCGCCTTCTCCTCTTTCTCTTTGCGTGCACGTTCCAGTGCCAGCGTCTCCTCTTCCGACAGGATGTGTTCGGCGGCTGAACCGGGGTCGGGACTAGTGGCTACCTCTTCTGCCGGAGAGGCGGGAGCCGCAGGAGCCGCATCGGTAGTCTGCTCAGCAAAAGCGGCAGCATTCGCCGCCGGCTCTTCCGGTTCTTCTATCTCGGCATACACCAGTTCGATGCCTTCTTCCTGTTCCGGTGCTACGGCGGTCAAGTAGATGAACCATAGTAGCAGGAAAACCACTAGCAAAAAGAGCACCGTACCCACGGATGCGATAATATGTCGTTCTTGCTTCTTGGTCATCGCTTGGTGGCTACAACCAGCTTAAACTTATGTTCGTTCGCGATATCGAGTACGCGTACCACCTCTTTGTAGGCCACGTCTTCGTCGGCATGCAAAGCAATATACATCGTGCTGTCCGATGCTTGTATTTCACTCAGGTATGCCTCTAGATCATCCGGATTAACCTGCACCGGCTTCGCCTTACCGATGGCAACAAAATAGTTGCCCAGGTTGTCGATGCTGACCTTGGCTACCTGCGGACGCGAGACTTTCTGTGCACGCGAGGTGGGGAGGTTGATCTTAATATCGTTGGGGGACGACATCGTCGATGCCATGACGAAGAACAATAGGAGCAGGAACACCAAGTCCGTCATCGAGCTCATCGCAAAAGTCGCGTCCACCTTATTGCGTCTTTTTAAAGCCATTCTTCTTTTTGGTTTTTGTTTTTATTCGAGCCCCGAAAATTTTCGTACGAGGCCAGTGACTGCGACTAAGCGGGCTCGTTCAACAGGTCCATAAACTCCAGTGTGCGGCTTTCCAGCAGTCGTACCACGCGATCGATGCGGGCTACGAGGTAGTTGTAGGCGAACATCGCCAGAATACCTACGATCAGACCACCGATAGTAGTCACCATGGCCTGGTACATTCCCGTAGAGAGAGCACTCATCTCAATCAGTCCGCCGGAGGTCTGCGCCATATTATAGAACGTCTGTACCATACCGAGTACCGTACCGAGGAAACCGAGCATCGGTGCACCACCGGCGATGGTGGCCATGATGACCAGGCCCTTCTCCAGTTTACCTACCTCCAGGTTGCCCACATTCTCCACCGCTACCTGCACGTCTTGCATCGGGCGGCCTATACGACTGATACCTTTCTCGATCATGTGTGCCGACGGGGTGTCCGTCTGCTTGCACAGACTGAGTGCGGAGTCGATCTTACCCTCGTGTATGCAGTCGCGGATGCGATCCATGAACGACTTGTCCTCGCGTGTGGCCTGCTTGATGACCACTAGACGGGCAATGAAGATATAACATGCCACAGCCAGCAACAACGCAAGGATGATCATAATCCAACCGCCATACTGTGCCATGGTCCATAGGTTAATCGATTGTTGTGCAGCCTCTTGCAGGGGCTCTTCCGCTTGCAGCAGTTCGTCGGCAAGCGCTACAGTGTCAATTTGTAATAACATATCAGAGATTTTCGATTTACGATTTTACGATTTCTATTCTATTTCTTCAGGCAGTCCAGGTATTCCTGAATAGTCTCTTGTATACCCAGATAGAGGGCATCGCAGACGATGGCATGACCGATGCTGACCTCTGCTGTCCATGGGAAAGCCTTGATGAATGCCTTGAGGTTCTTGAGGTTCAGGTCGTGGCCGGCATTCATGCCCAGACCCAACTCATGCGCCTTCATCGCCGCGGGACGATACATGTCGATGGCTTTCTTCGGGTTCTCGGCATACATCTCAGCGTATGGACCGGTGTACAGCTCCACGCGATCGGCACCGGTGCGCAAGGCATACTCCACCATTACCGGGTCGGGATCCACAAAGATGCTGACGCGGATACGGGAGGCATGCAACTGGTTGACCACTCCCTTCAGAAAATCCAGGTGTCGGCGGGTGTCCCAACCATGGTTGGAGGTCAGTTGGTTCGGGTCATCCGGCACCAAGGTCACCTGCGTCGGACGGATGTCCGTCACCAACGCCAGAAACTCGTCCGTAGGGTTGCCCTCTACGTTCAGTTCCGTAGTAACCATCGACTTGAGTTGATACACATCTTCCTTGCGTATATGGCGCTCGTCTGGACGCGGATGAACCGTAATTCCTTGGGCTCCAAACAACTCGCAATCAACCGCAAAACGTTGAACGTCAGGCATATTACCTCCTCGCGCATTGCGCAGCGTAGCGACCTTGTTGATGTTGACACTTAGTTTCGTCATCGTCTTTATCTATTTTTATGCTGCAAAATTACAACTTTTTTTGCACATGTGCAAGATTTTTAGTATTTTTGCAGCAAAATTCTTCAAACTATGACTGTAAACGAACGAATAGCCGCGTTGCGGCAAGAGATGCGTGCAGCCGGTTTGGCGGCCTATGTAGTGCCGGGAACCGATCCGCACGCAAGTGAATATATGGCTTCCCATTGGTGTGAGATGCAGTGGCTTTCGGGCTTCAACGGCGAGAGCGGTACGATGGTGGTGACGCTTGATGAGGCGCTTCTCTGGACTGACAGCCGCTATTATCTGCAGGCAGGCATCGAGTTGCAGGGCACGACCATCCAACTGATGCGCGAGAGCGACATCGATTGTCCTAAGTTGATCGACTGGTTGGCTGAACATGTAGAGGGTGCGGTTGGCGTCAGTCCCGAGATGTTCAGCGTCAATGATTTTGCCAACTGGCAGAAGCAGCTGACGATGAAGTCGATAGACCTGATTCGTCCTATCTGGACTGAAGGACGTCCCGCTATCCCGCAAGACAAGCTCTATCCTTACAGTGCGGACTTTGCCGGCGAGACAGTGGAGAGTAAGTTGCAGCGTATGCGTGAGGCCCTGGCGGCTAAGAAAGCCGATGCGATGATCATCAGCGCACTCGACGAAGTGGCCTGGTTGCTCAATATTCGTGGCAATGATGTGGAATACAACCCCGTTGTGATCAGTTATGTAGTGCTCGAACAGGCGCATTGCACCCTGTTCGTAGATGCCGCCAAGGTGGACACTGTGGCACAGAACTACTTGGATTTCAACGACATCAGCGTACAGCCGTATGAGGCTGTGTTCGAATATATCCGTGGGCTGAATGGCACAATCCTTTTCGATGGCGCGAAGGTGAATGAGGCACTCTACGAGGCCATCCCTGCTGATTGCCAACGCCTGAACACCAAGTCGCCTATCCTGATTGACAAAGCGAAAAAGAACGCTGTCGAACTGGAGGGCGAGCGCATTGCCATGCGTCGGGACAGCGTTGCGCTGACACGTTTCTTCCGCTGGCTGGAAGAGGAGGCTTTTGCCGACGGCAAGACGCTTACAGAGTGGGATCTGATGGAGAAATTGCATGCGTTCCGTCAGCAGGGCGAGAACTTCGTGGAGGAGTCGTTCGGCACGATAGCCGGCTATCTGGGCAACGGAGCCATCGTCCATTACGCTGCCACCAAAGAGCAGTGCGCAGTGGTGCACCCGAAGGGTATGTTGCTGCTTGATAGCGGAGGTCAATACTTGGACGGCACTACCGACATCACCCGTACCGTCTGGTTGGGCGGAGACGTCCCTGCGCAGGCAAAACGTGATTACACCTATGTGCTCAAGGGTCATATCGCTTTGGCTACCGTCCGTTTTCCCATGGGTACGCGCGGTAATCAACTGGATGCACTGGCCAAGCAGTATATGTGGGCGGCAGGCATCACCTTCGGTCACGGTACAGGCCACGGCGTAGGTCATTTCCTGGGTTGCCATGAGGGGCCGCAGAACGTGCGTACCGATAACAATCCTACGCCGCTGGAGGTAGGACACATTATCTCCGACGAACCGGGTATCTACCGTACCGGCCAATGGGGTATTCGTACGGAGAACTTGATCACAGTCATCCCTGCGGAGCCGACAGAGGCGACAACGACCGAGGACAAGTGGTTGCAATTCGAAACCCTTACGCTCTGTTTCTACGATACACAGCTGATTGATCGCAGCCTTATGACTGACGAGGAGATAGCATGGATTAATGCCTACCATCAGCGTGTTTATCAGGAGACAGCACCGTTGCTCTCGGCGGATGATGCAGCCTATCTGGCACGCAAATGTGCACCGATACAATAAAAAAATGATCTCCTGTATTCAGTTTGGCACGGTGTTTGCTTACCAGTAGGTAACACTAGTTCTTAGTGGATAAATAGGAGATTGTTTGTTATATGAAAAAAACGAGTTCGTCGGGAGACGAGCTCGTTTTTGTATAGGAGGCTTCAGCTTACTTAAACCATTTGCCTTTCACTTGATAGTTGGGTTTCTCTTCCGGTTTAGCCTCGGCTTTGGCAGCGGCTTTGGCCGGCTTTCCGCTCTGCTTTTCCTGAACAGTCTTTACGGAATTGGTTGCTGCTTCGGGTGCCTGACGGGCCGCTTCTTCGCGAGCTGCTTCAGCAGCCGCTTCGCGCTCCTCTTGTCTTTCACGTTCCAGTGCTTCACGTGCTTCGCGTTCAGCTTGCTCTGCTGCGCGGGCCGCTTCCTCTTCTGCTATCCGTTGAGCTTCGGCCGCTTGCGCTCTTCTGAGCTCCACCAAGATGCGCGCCTTGCCTTTGTCCAGAAAAGCCTTGAACATAGGATCGTTCACCTTGATCTTTTTCACTGCAGCCATGTAGGCTTTCTGCTTCGATTCGCCGGCACCGCTCACTTCTGTCGAACAACTGGAGTAGAGGATAGCGTCGAGTCCGTCGCCCAGATAGAAATTCACCTCCAGGGTAACGATATAAACGACCGGAGCCGTTTCGCTCTTTTCTACATTCAGCTCATTGATGTTAGCCGTGACGATAAAACGCTCGTTTTCAGTGGCGACGAGACCGTTTTTCGACAGGATCTTCTGCATCTTGTCAATCATCACCTTTTGGGCGCTCTGAGGAATCGATGAAGAGGGATCCATGTAGGCGGACAAAGGAATGGATGCGGCTTCATCCGTTGTTGCCGGTTCCTGGGCTTGCGCAGAACAGATGAGTGTTCCGGCAAGGGCTATTAGATAGAATAATTTTTTCATAATCGCTATAGATTATTGGTGTTTATTCGTCTGTTTCTGAGTCGTCTTGACCCAACGTGATAACGGCTTTACCCATACTGCGGCTGTCTACACGGCAGGGCAGGTTGGTGGTCTCAGTGATGAAGTCAGCCAGTTCGTTGGCAAAGTCCTTGGCGCTCTGTGCGCGCAACTCCGTCCGTTTGGTGACGCGGTTTTTCTTCTCTTTCATCAGAGGTATCATCACCTGCTTGTATTCCAGCCTGTTCGCTGTGTTCTTGCCGGAGGTAAAGCCCGGGGTCTGAACTTTGGCATTCAGCCAGTCCTCAATCCAACTTGACAGCGGATCACCGTCGTATTTCTTGGCGAAATTGACGGGACAAGTTTCCTTGCGTTGGATGAGCAGACGTATTTCGCGGCCATTCTTGGCCATGTTGCCAAACTTCTTCTGCAGCGCACTGATGAACTCGTCCTTGATGTTGAGTACCGCCTCTTTGAGTTGGTTCACCATCTGGCCGGAACCGTAGGTGCTGGTACCTTGAGCGGACATCGTGTAGAACGCCTTGTTGGTGCTGGCATCCACCGCTTTGATGCGGAAGATGACATACTGTTTGCCGGCGTCTTGACGCAACTCGGGGTAGAACTCGATGCAGAAATCTGCGTTAGCGGCCGATGCCAGCAATTCGCGAGCACCACCGGCCTTGTCTTCGCCGTCATCTACGGCATCGGCCATGCCCCAGGCTTTCTCATTGCGGAAATCCTTGAGGGTAGCAGCCAGGTCTTCGCATTCATACCCGCATACGTTTACCATGAAATTGGTGAACTCATTGATCAGATCTTTCATGTTCACATCCGACAAGGCTTTGTTGTAATCCACCGTATTGGCATCATCCGCCATCGTATAACGATGCGACTTACACCAGTCCTCGTCCGGGAAAATCATGATCACGGGTTTCTGCGCACTGCCTATGGCATCGGTCAGTCCTTTGATGATGCCGTCATTGATCAGCTTCTTCCTCAATTCGTCGAAACGAACTTGGATCTCCACTTTCACCTGGACACCACCTTTCACCTCACTCATGTCTTTGCCCGAAGGCGCGGACACTTGCGTCAGAAACATCTTGTATTGACCTCCGTTGAAGAAGTTGTCAAAATATTGCTGATGTTCGGGTGCGGGAGCGGGACTGCCATACAGGGATGGGGTAGGTTGACCGTTGTTGCCACCGGGAATACCGTTGAAGATAGCCGTATGGACGGCATTCATTCCTGCACGCTCGATAGCGGCATCTTTGTTCTTCGCGATACCCGACACTTTGATGTTCTTCGTTCCGGCGGTGGCTACATTGATAAACACGCACGAGTACGACTGCGGGTCGTCAAAGACAGCGGCATGACGCGGTTTGCCTGCCATCATCGGCATGGCTATCAGCATCGCCAACGCGAAAATAAAATACTTTTTCATATACTCTTATCGTATTAGAATGTCCATTTAACACCGGCTGCTACACCTAGACCGTAATTGCGTTTGCGGCCGCATTCTCCTAGTTTGTCATTCAACTTCTTGTAGGTGCCACCTTGGTATACAGTGACGCAATAGTCGGTTTGGAAGAAGATCTGGAACGGATAGCCGCAGTTGAATACCAGACGTACGGCCGGATCGATGAATACACCGAAGTTCGACTTCTTCTCGTCAGAACTCATGGCGTCCTTAGCATGGCAAATAGGCAGATCGACACCTACGTTGAACATAGGCTGCAATTCGAATACCTGTTTTGCCTTCAAACCGACCATATAACCGATCGAAATGTTGAAGAACGAAACGCCATCTTTCAACCATTCATCGTTTTTGATAGCATATTCTGCTTGGGCTTCGCTTACGTCATTCCGATTCTTGTAGCCGTTGCGCAGCATCTTGCTGGTGGCTATGTCGTAACCGAAGTTGACGCGTGCATAGTGGGATATACCGTTCCGTTGGATGTGCATCAGGTAGTCCAGCGTGAGGTCTACCATTGAGAAGGCACCGAACACATTCTGGTTGTCCCAACCCAGACCGTTGTAGTTGTAGTCGATACTCAGACCCAGTTTGATGTCGTTGCTCTGTTTGAGGAACTCTGTGCCCTTCAGGTATTTACCGGAGATCTGGTAGAGGGATGAAGTAGCGGTGTTGCCGGTAGCCACTGAGTTGTTGTCAGCCACGGTCGTCACACGTGCGTAACCTACTTTCACGGTACGCAGATCGCCCTTGTCTTCGTCGCCCTTGTTCTTCAGGATCTTGAATCGCTGACCGTTCTTCAAACCTTCTTTCTTGCCGATCTTGGCAGTGATGTACGGACGCACTTGCTCCGGAGTAATCTTCACTTCCCAAGCAGCGATGTTGTCCTCCATCTTGCTCAATAGGTTCTCATACGAACCGGCAATTGCTTCGTGCATCGATTTCTCTGATGAAGCAGAGGTGGCTTGTGCGGTCACGCATCGCATCGGGATACGCACCTTGTTGTATGCCTCGCGCTTGGCAGCCACGGTGGCGGCATCGTCTGTGTCGTAGATCCACATGTTGTGCAAGATGTTGTTGATCACCTCATCTGCATTGTCGATCTTATAAACATATGCCGAGACAACGGCTTTGTATTCGTTGACCCTTTCTCCGTAACTGTTGGTCTTCTCCTCTACGCGTGTCTCTTTGGCGTCAAACACCACGATGTAGCTGTTCTTCAGCAGAGCAGGTCCGTTCTCGTCCATGGTTTTCACCTGCGAGGCATTGTCCAACTTGACATCTTCATCGTTGGCGTTCCAGCGGCTGCGAGCTACCATTCGGTCATAGTGGAACCGGCCATTCTGGTCCACCATCAGGATGTAGTCGAAGATCTCCTTACCGATATTATGCTGGTTGATATAATTGGTCAGCAGCGTTTTGGTGTTGATGTCGGTCTGTGCGGAGGTGTTGCCGGTCATACGGGCAGCGCCACGCAATTGAATCGTCTTAGTCTGCAGTTGGTTCTGGTCAAATTTGGCACCGAAGTCGATGGCGTCAAAACCTTGGCTGGCCTCTCGATTCCACTGGTCATCATACACAATGGCAATTTTGGAGACGCTATTACGGGAATAATCCGAAGAGATGACTTCTCTCTTCACCTGGCCTGCAAAAGCAGACATACTGAGAGCCAGAGTCAACCCTAAGAGTAGGAATTGTTTGTTCATAACAGGAAACCTTTTGGTTACTTAATATAACAACGTGTTGATATTTTCTTCGTATTGACGGTGAAGGAGACATCGAGCCAGTTCTGATCGTCGTCGTAACAACCGGTTTCGAAATCATAGGAGATGCGGGTGGCGTCTCCTTCGCTTTTCGTTTGGATGGCTGTCAGGCAGTTGCTCTTTACCTTGGGTACCACCGTGTATTGAATACGCTTCGGACCGTACATCAGTGCGACGGTTGTTTGTCCGCGATCCGACGCAACAGTCTCTATGTGCAGGTTGCCGGCCAGCATCTTGTCGTAGCCGGCACGGATGGTCTTGCAGATGGCATGACGGCTGTCGTCCTCGTGCAGTCCTGCTTCGAAGCGGCTAAGCGCCGTGTATAGCATCAGCATCTCGTTCAGGTCATCCATGTTGGCCATGTTGACGGATGCAAAAGCCTGCAGCGAGTCGTTGATCTGCTTCTGTTGCTGGTCATATTCATCCACCAGCATGCGCAACTTGGATGCCGACAGCGGATAGAGCACATGGTATACGTAGTAGACCGACTTGTCGCTTCGGCGTACTTTCACCCAGTAGTAATCGCTTGCCAGCGAGGGTGAAATACTGGCCAGATAGGGAATGTCAGCTGCTTTTACGCTGACCTCACTCTGTATGTCCTTATGCGAGTCAATCACGCCGTTCTCGGTCACCTCACGAATGGTGATGGAGGTGGCGGAATGAACTTGCGTAGCGATAGCTGCGATGATCTCTTCGCGTACACGGTTCATGGCTTTCTGCTGGGCTTCGTCCAGGGTGGGCGCTTCCGCACTCACGATGAAATAATCTTCGCCCATGCCGCCTATCCAACCGGGGGCTCGTTTGGCGGATGATTGGATTACTTTGTCAGCGGCTACTGCCGTCCCGATGAACAGCAGTGCCGTTACAAAGAATAGAAAACGTTTCATAGACGTTTCTTTTGTGGATTACAAACCAAGGGCTTTGTCCAACTTCTCGTGCAGGTCATCACCCTTCTTCTCCAACTCGGCGCGTACGGCTCTCTTGACAGCCTCTTTCGCCATTTTCTCGCTGTAAGCGATGCGAATCAGCACTTCGATGTTACCGTTTTTCTTCAGCTCACGATAGCACTCTACCATCGGCAGCGTACGACCGATCGACTGCGTGATAAGCTCTTTACTCGATTGTACGGTCTCCACGATAGAAGCCGCTTCTTGCGGTGCCAGTTGCTTGTTGGCAATGGTGTTCTCGATCAATGCAGCCACCTCCGTTTGGATTCGTCCTGCCAATGTACCTTTTGCGAGACTCTCAGCAGCAGCGCGGGCAGCTTCGTAGCTCTCGCCGATCGACTTGCCGTCAGCCATGATATACTTCGGGAACAGATCATCGTCAAACTCCTGTTGCTTCAGATACGAGTTGTCCAGCTGTTTCTCCAGGGGCAGTGTACCGGGGTTCACTTTCCAACCTTCTTTCTTCAGAGCCTTAGCCTCATTGCGAGCAGCCTTGGTAGCTTTGGTGTTAAATTCTTTCGCTGTCATTTTACGCAGTTCAGCACGCTCTTTGCGCAATTGGTTCAAGCTTTTTTCCTGTGCGTAACTTGCACCACAAGCTATGATTAAGGCCATAGCAACCATCAACAGTTTTTTCATAATTGTAGTTATTTGAGGTGAATAAAAAGTTAATTATCGTTTATTTGGCCATGGCATATGCCAGCGTCAGCCATACCAGCAGCAATACGCCGCTGCACAGCAGATACGTCGGCGTGCTTACAGCCGAGAACGTGAAGATCAATTGCATAGCGGTGATGGCTGTAGCGAACAGACCGTTCATCACTTTGAAATTCACATTGCGTTTTTTCTCTGTCAGGCTTACTGCGATCGTACCGGCCCATGCCAGGAAGATACTTACCCCGCCAAACAGGGTGATCAACCATCGTAACGCCTCTGCGTGGCAGTAGGAATAAAGTGCGTACGATACGATTGCTGCGAACAGCAGCGCAATGATCGTCAGAAATGGATTGATTTTCATTGTTGTGTGTATTTGTCGGTTAACGAATTATAAAATAGATGCTATGTCGGCTCGGGTCGAGGCGGGTTCCCATCCGCTCATCCCTTGACACCATACCAGCGTCTGACCGTTGATCTGGCCGGTAGGTACAAACGGACGCAGTTGATCTACAGTGAACGGACCATACTGTTTGCCTCCGATAGCCAGGAAATAAGCCGTTGCCTGTGGTACGGGAGGCGGAGCGGGTTGGTTGGCTGCTGCGCTGGCCGCATTCATCATTTGCGGAATCTGCTGACAGAGAGCCATGCCCATGCCAAACTCCACTACTTTGTCGAACATGTCAGAAGAATCGTTCATATCAATCACGTTTTTGGGTGATTAGAGATTATTCAGACAGGTCTTCAGATCCGTCCAGTCTTTGGTGCCGACACGCCATACCTGCGTGTTCTCGTCAATCACGTCTGCGATAGCCAGACCTTTCAACTGTTCCAGCGTCAACGGACCTTTCTGGGCGCCGTTCAGCAGTACATGGAACTGTGCTTCTAGCGCCTTGCGCTCCTGAGCCATCTGCTCAAAGGCCGGCGAGACGGGTACACCGGGCACGTTGCCCATGGGGACGGCCGTCTGCATGGCCTGTACATTCTGCAGGGCCTGTTGCGTCAACCGGTGGTTGGCATCCGAGTTCACCATCTGGGCCTGACTGTAGAAACCTGATTGCGTGCTTAGTAACGCATCAAAATCTTGTGGATTCATATTCCTTCAACATTAAACATTCAACATTAAACATTCAACATTACATCGCAGGAGGTGGCGGTGGCATGCTACCCGGCGTCGGCGGCATCGGTGGCGTCTGCTGCGGCGCTTGGAAGAGCGGCGCGAGAGTTGATACCCGACCTGCAGCGTCCCATTGCGGCATACCTTGAGTCCATACCATCGTCTGGGCGTTGAGCATACCCGAGGCAACCAGCTGGCGCAAGGTGTTCATGTCATACGGACCCATCTGCTGGTTGTTGTTGAGTACGTAGAAGGCAGGGGCCTGCGGCGTGGGCGGTGCCGGAGGCGTCTGTCCCGGCATCGGCGGAGGAGTGGGTGCACCGGCTTTTGCCACTTGGGCGTTGAATGCATTGCCCATGTTGTTCATCATCTGACCCATCTGACCGGCCATACCGGCGGCCATACCCATGCCCATCATCATGCCGGCAGGGTTCATGTTGTCGCCTGCGCCGAAGTCCATCGTGCCCATGTTGCCGATGTTCTCCATACCGGTCTGCATCACTGCACCTTGTACGTTCACGGTATGTGCACCCAGATAAGCGGTCTCCGAAGCCAGATCGGTACGGTGAGCAGTGCTCTCCGTCTGCGTGTGTTGTGCAAACTGTGCCTCTTCGCGCATGCGGGCCATCATGTCTTCCTGATGATCCATCTGGATCTCGGCCTGACGAGCCACCATGCCGTTGCGAACGGCTGCGTCGGTAGCCAACTGGCTGAGCAGGTTCTCTTCGTTCTGCATGCTGATGTTGAACGATTGACCCGTGGTAATGCGCTTCAACATCTGGAATTCATCGGTCGACTCGTCAAAACGGATGTCGGTGATGTTCATGCGGGTCGGCCATATGCCGATCGAGTCACGCATGATCGGGTAGATCTGCTCGTAGATATATTGTGAGAACTGTTTGGTCAACTTGTTCAGGTGAAGCACAAAGATACCGTCGGGGATGTTCGCTACGCGATCAATCAACTCGGTCTTGATGGTGTCTTTGATCTTGTCCTGCAGCATGTCCAGCGTGGTGTTCTGGCCCTTGCACATACGGAAGATCTTACGCACCGCCTCTTTCAGGGTCGTGTCGCGGAATTCCTCGTACGTCATCTGCGATCCGTTCTGCTGTGCCTGCTTGTACAGGAAATCCAATTGCATGTCAGTCGGAACACAAGAGAACATCAGCGAACCGCTCACGGCCACCTTGACGGTGTACATCGAGAGGTTCGGCTGCGACGGACGGGTCTCTACAAATCCTTCCGTTGAGAAATTCACCTGCATACCACCTTCCATCGACACGAAGTAGATACGTGCCTGGAACGGCGTACTGCCGTCATAGGCCGCACCGATGATGTTGGCCAGGATGGGGTAGTTGCCGGTTCTCGAATCGATGGTGTCGTTGTGGTAGCCGAGGATGACATCCGACTGGTTGCTGTTCGGATAAAGGAACATCGCTGCCTGGCCGTCATTCACCAGCAAACCGCTACCCATGCGGATAGCATTCGCTTTGTTCGACGTGTCCAGATCTTGTCCTTTCGGGCGCCACTGCCATACAATGTGATTACCCATGCCATCCGCATTGATGGCGTCCATGACGCCTCCGTCATGTTTCTTACCAAAACCAAAAAGTCCCATGGTACTATATTATTTTTAATTCTTAATTTATAATTCTCAATTCAAAAACTGTGCCATTATTTGTATTGATTGACGATCTTGTTCAGCCTCTCCTGTACGCGAGTCTTGCTGTAGTAGCCCGAGCTGGCTGCGTAGTGCAACGCCTTTTTGGCAATGAAGGCTTGCGCCTCACTCAGCATTCCCGCCTGGCACATCAGTTTGACGCACTCTTCCATGTAGGTGTAATACTCTCTGTCTGTCGGCTTCTCTTCTACGTTGATATAGTTCTCCGCTAGCTCATATTCGCCGATCGACAGCAGGTAGTTGAACAGACCCTTGTTCAGCGGCTTGGTGTATTCGCCCTGGCCGTAATATTCCACCAGCGACTTCGCGTCTTCCCATTTGCCTTCGTCCAGATATTTGCTCAGCAGCGTCACGTAGCCTTCGATCACCTCGTCCTTGTCTTTTTTGTAGCTTACCAGGAAATTACGGGCTTTCTTCAGGTTGTCCTTATCCACCGCCTTCGTCACCGCCGTCACGCAACGGTCGGCATTGTTCGCAGCTGTGTCGCGGAAGGCAATCAGCACACCGCCACCTATCAGCAGCGCCAGAACAATCACCACCGACGTGATCAACAGCTTCGAGTGCTCGCTGAACCAGTACTGACGGTCGGCTTTCTTCTTCTTTACTTCTATCTCAGCATACAGCGCATCAAACTCGTTCACAAAACGCATCAGCTGCTGATCTTTCGAGAAAGAGGTCTTGATCTTCTCAATCAACTCCTGGTATTTCACCATATACGCATCTGCCAGCGGGTTGTCGATGTTCTTGATTCGGGGCTTCAGTGCCGTAGCAAACTCCAGCAGATCGACCTTCGAGTTAGGCAACGGGAAGGTCTCAATGATCTGACACTGACGCTCGTAATCATCCGTCTGGGCCAGCAGCGTCGCCAGTAGCATGGAACTGCTGTTGGCTTCTATCTCGCTGAACTCATGGCCGCACTCGGGACACACCGACGCAGACTCCGGCACGATGGCGCCGCATTTAGGGCAATGCAACACATCACCACCTCTTTTCTTATACTCGCTCATGATAGTAAATAGATGTATTTAATCTTATTTTGCTAAAAATATAACTTATTTGGGCGCAAAGATAGCAAAAATAATTGATATATACAAATTTTTATTGCGTTTTGTTTCACTTTATTAAAAAAAAAACGCACATGCGTGTGCATATGCGTTCTTTTTGCTTGAAAAATCAGCTTAGAGTTTGTAACGAACTGCGAAAGCGAGTTTCCAATCGAAGAAGTGACTCGGATCTACTTTCGAATCTCTGAAGCTCATACCGTAACCCGGACGGAAGTCAAAAGCGAGTACCAGAGGTACAGCCTGGATGTCATAAGTAACACCGCAGATAGCGTTAATGCCGAACTTACCGTTTACAGTGGAGCTCGAACCACCTGACATGCGAGCGCGATGTGCCGGAGCATAATCACCCCAGCCGCCCATATCAACAACTACGCCACGTGTACCAAGACCGTCGCAAAGACCGAAGTTGATACCACCACCGACATAAATCTTGAAGTTAGCGGGCAGATCAAAGTGATACTCTACGTTCGGGTTGATCGTGAAGTCATATTGACCTGCACTACCGCCTTTGTAAGCAGCCTGAGTCAGACCTACTGCGAGGTCAGCCTGCAGAGCCAGTGCGTCGTTGAACCAGTACTTGTAGCTAAGACCGTTCATACCACCAACGATACCACCGATCTCGTGTTGAGCTTTCATAGAAGTTGCAGCCATCATAACGGCTACACAAAGCATCAAAATCTTTTTCATACGTGTAAAATTTTTAAATTAGTGAATAAATAGGAAATTGTTTTTTATTTTGTTTTGATATTTCGATATGTCGAGACTTCGATATTTCGAAAGATTATTTACTCAAAGCCAGTGCTACGTTCACAGCGCAAGCAACGGTGCAACCTACCATCGGGTTGTTACCGATGCCGAGGAAGCCCATCATCTCTACGTGTGCCGGAACGGAGCTCGAACCTGCGAACTGTGCGTCGCTGTGCATACGGCCGAGGGTATCCGTCATACCGTAGGAAGCAGGACCTGCAGCCATGTTATCCGGGTGCAGCGTACGGCCTGTACCACCACCGCTGGCTACGCTGAAGTACGGCTTGCCGGCCAGTACGCGCTCTTTCTTGTACGTGCCTGCTACCGGGTGCTGGAAGCGGGTCGGGTTGGTCGAGTTACCGGTGATGCTGACATCCACGTTCTCGTGCCACAGGATAGCCACGCCTTCGCGAACATCGTCTGCACCGTAGCAGTTCACTTTCGCACGCGGACCGTCGCTGTACGCTTTCTTACGAACGATCTTCAGCTCGCCCGTGAAATAGTCGAACTCAGTCTGTACATACGTAAATCCGTTAATACGGCTGATGATCATAGCAGCGTCTTTGCCCAGACCGTTCAGGATGCAGCGGAGCGGGTTCTTACGAACCTTGTTCGCCATCTCGGCAATCTTGATAGCACCTTCAGCTGCAGCGAAACTCTCGTGACCTGCCAGGAAAGCGAAGCACTGGGTCTCCTCGCGGAGCAGACGGGCTGCCAGGTTACCGTGACCGATACCTACCTTGCGGTCGTCAGCTACGGAACCCGGGATACAGAAGGCCTGCAGACCGATACCGATAGCCTCGGCAGCGTCAGCGGCGTTCTTGCAGCCTTTCTTCAGGGCGATAGCCGTACCTACTACGTAGGCCCACTTGGCGTTCTCAAAGCAGATACGCTGGGTCTCCTCGCACGTCATATACGGATCGAGGCCATATTGCTCGCAAATCTGATTTGCCTCCTCGATGGAAGCGATACCATTCGCGTTCAGAGCGGCGAGAATCTGTTTCTCGCGGCGGTCTTGCGACTCAAATTTTACTTCACGAATCATAACGTTTCCTCCTTAGTTTTTACGTGGATCAATTGATTTAACTGCGCCTTGCTCCTTGGTCGTACGGCCATAGGTGCCTGTCACGCTCTTCAGTGCCTCATTGGCGTCCATGCCCTTCTTTACAGCGTCCATGAACTTGCCCATATGTACGTATTCGTAACCGCAAACCTCGTTGTCCTCATCCAGGAACTCCTTGGTGATATAACCTTCGGTCAGTTGCAGGTAACGAACGCCCTTAGCCTTGGTGGAGTAGAGTGTACCGCACTGGCTTACGAGTCCCTTACCGAGGTCTTCCAGACCTGCGCCGATGGTCAGACCGCCCTCCGAGAATGCACTCTGCGTACGACCGTAAACGATCTGCAGGAACAACTCGCGCATTGCCGTGTTGATGGCGTCGCAAACGAGGTCGGTGTTCAGCGCCTCAAGAATCGTCTTGCCCGGCAGGATTTCTGCTGCCATAGCAGCCGAGTGGGTCATGCCCGAGCAACCGATGGTCTCCACGAGAGCCTCTTCGATCACACCGTTCTTTACGTTCAGACTCAGCTTACAGGTGCCCTGTTGCGGTGCACACCAGCCGATACCGTGCGTCATACCCGAGATGTCCTTGATCTCAGTAGCCTTCACCCATTTGCCCTCTTCGGGAATCGGTGCCGGGCCGTGCTTCGGACCCTTGGCTACAACGCACATTTCTTGTACTTCTTTCGAGTAAATCATGTTAGATTAAATGTATTGTTTGTTTAAAAATTTATGTTTCACACATTTTGCGCTGCAAAATTACAACTTTTTTTTGATATACGCAATACCTCGCGCTATTTTTTGTAAAAATAGTGCAATAATTCCCAAAACAGCACTCTTCTTCTCTATGTATGCACTACCATTCTGTATTATATACTATGTATATAATACTAACCTGTTCTGCTCCAAAATTTAGTGCGTGATAAGTGCGTGATAAGTTGGTGATAAGTACGAGATAAGTGCGAGATTATCGAGACCTCATCGAGGTAATCAACAGCGCGACACCTGTCTGCTATGAAGAGAAAGTATAAAAACACAATAGGCGACTCGAGTGAGCCGCCTATTGTGTGTAGTCTAGCGTGGTTCGGAGACTAAAACTCGTTACGCGTGAGGAAGAAGAGTATTTTTCCTGTACTGTCACAGAAGATATCCGTCATCTCGCCGTAAGGACCATAGGAGACATGCGCAATGCCATCTGTGATGGAATTGATGGTCATGATTTTATCAGACCATACATAATATAGGTCTCCGCGCGGATCCAGTATTTGCGAGCAGTTATAGTCCGAAAAGAAGAACATATCTCCGGCGATGCGGTTCGGATCTTTGGCTGTTTGCTCTATTTGTCTGCGCATCTCAGGTGTGAAGATCTGGCTGGGCAAGACGGCATTGACCACATTAAAGGAATGGTCTATCGCCATATATTCCGAGGTATAACCGTTATACACATGGATGAAGGCTGTTCCTTTTACGAAAGGAAGCGCGTCTGTAAATTCGACGCTTGAGACCTGTCCGGCTTTGTTGATATACACGCGCAGTCCGTTTGTTTTTGTGACAACGGCAAATCCTTCTGAGAAGTCCCCCGGTTCGTTGCTGTATATAGCGGGAATGACGAGTTTGCCGGTCTTGTCAATAAATCCCCATTTATTGGCATTTTCGCTTCCTTCGGGCATTAGTACAGCGGCTAATCCATCGTGGAAGTCGTGCACCTTGGCGAATTTACCTCTTACGATGACCTTACCGTTTTTATCAAAGAATCCCCAGCGTATATTATTCGCGTTGGTGAAGTCCGGGAATGCGACCATCTCATCGCACATAGGTCGGATATAGTCCTTGATACTTCCGGGAGCGGAAGGGTAGGTGCGTGCGCCGAAGACTTCCGGGAAGAGGGGTTTGCCGGTAGGTGAGACGTATTTCCATTGTGCTTTCCCGCTGTATGTGCTTCCGGTCTGTGTGCGCATGAGCGCGTAGCCGCCTTCGACATAATCGGACAATGTACAAAATGATGCGCCGAGATCTACCACTTGACTCCAGAGGACTTGTCCTTTGGTGTTGTAGATGCGATACACGGCTTTGCCGTCTTTTGTGGATTGATTTAGGACGAGGTATCCTCCGCTAAAGGCAAAATTCTCATTGAAAGAGGGATCAATATTAGGGATGGATATTGGCGACCATTCGCCTGTGGTGGTAAGATAGCGTAGTTTTTTGGAGTTCCTCTCTAAGATAGGCATCAAGCCGTCATGGAACTGACCGGAAGACCAAAACTCGTCCAAAGCAATTTTCTTTATGGTAGAATCGGAACGTAAGCAAAAGGCCTTTCCGAAATCTTCATATAAAGACAATAAGGCTGCAATACGTCTAAGATTAGAGTCAAAACTAAGATCGAAGTCGATGGTACCCGACTCTCCGTCAGGATAGGTGAGCGTAAGCTTGTTTTGGTTACCAAGCGCGATGGATTTTAGGACGGGAGGTAACACAAACTCGCCGTATTGGGTAATCAGTCCCCATTTGTCGTCTTTGCGAATGATGTAATAGTTGGAATTAAGGCGTCTCATGTCATCGTATTCGACGGGAATAACGACGCGTTTGTTTTCGTCCACGACTCCCACTTTCCCGTTCGCTATGTACGCAGAGAATGTGTGGTTATTATGGTGAAAATCCACATCAGAGATTTTCGTCATCGTACCATTCGGCGGACAGATGTAACGTGGATCGGGTTCATAACTCGGTTGTTGTGCCCAAGTGATAGCCGCACAAGTCAGCATACAGCCTGCAGCTAACAGTTTTATAAAGTTGTTCTTCATGCTTATAGAGTTATCTTGAGATGTTGTTATCGCAATTTTGTTATAATTACCATTCCCCATGCTCTTTTTTGTATTTAGCCTCTTCTGTCGCAGGGATTTTGTGGCTGATACGTTCCAGACGGATGTATTGTTCTTTGTCGAAACCATCGCCTTTCAGTGCCTCAAAAGCCTCGTCTCTCAACTGAAGAGCCTTTTGATAATCTTTGGCTTCATAAGCGGCTTCCACATCATTAACTAATTGTTCCGGTGTTTTTTTAGCATTACAGGCGGTAAAAGTTACTGCAGCAACGAGGGCTGCAAGATAAATGATTTTTTTCATTGTATTAAATATTTATAGTTTTGTTTTTAGTCCCACGGAAGAATGGGCAGGTCTTCTTGTAGGGTGTCTTTTGGAAGATAGAATGTGCGGATGGTGTCGCAAACCCCGCCCGCTTCGAGCTCAATGCGGATGTAGTTCCTGTTCGTCCATTGTGGTCATATTATCCGACAAATTTAATAATATTCAATTAGACGAATCGTTCGGGATTCATTTTTTACTTTTCCTGGATACCATATTGCATGATTTTCGTCAACCAATGTCTTTACGGCATCCCGTCTATATTTTCTTACCTTTTTTTCAGTCCAATTATCATACTCGTCAAATTGAGTATATGTGACTTCCTCATATTCGCCATATACACCACCTGTTTGGATGGTTTTAACAACGCGTCCTTTGGTATCCAAATAGTAGTATGTACGTGTCGGTTCTCCTTGATTTTCGGGATTTCCCCAGAAAACATCTTTCACAACCACAGAGTCCGAATATTGAAATTTGTATTCGCTTGAAAGCTTATCCGGCTTGTAGAAGTAACGGTATTCAGCTAAACGATTTTGACCATCATAAGTATAGAATTCTTGTTGAAACTCCTCCGTGTCTTGATACAATATATATTTGGCAGTAAGTTGTCCATTCGCGTTGTATTCATATCGCATCTGAGCCTTGATACCATCATTAGATGCGTTGACAATTTGCATGATTGTGCCATCTGTATTATAAGCCACAATTTCATGTATTGAGTTTTCTTTGATTTTGCGCTTGCTATTCAAATAATTTCCTCGGTATACGTACGGTGATTTGTCAGATGGTATCCAGATCTGTAAAATAGTGACTTTTTTATTCTTATATACTCCGCTTTCAATAATATGCCTATCGGTATCGTAAATTTCTTCTGTATAATTTTTGCCCTGGTTCTTTTTGACAATCTCTTCTGCTGACATATCTAACCCTGGTGACAATTGCTGATAAAAAGTCACTACCCTATGAATTGGACCATTAAGAATTTTATTGTCCAATGGATTATAATGCGATAGGTTATCAGAATTAGAATTAATGGCGTGTGCTGTAAATGACATGCCACATAAAAATATCAACAAAATCTTTTTCATATACTTTATCCGCTTTTGGTACCCTCAAATAAAGCAAACGCTTAATTATCTATGTGGCGCACACTTGCGCTTGTCTTTTTTTTGTGCCGAATGGCTAACTTGCTCGGCTCTAAGCCGCGTCGGTATGCGACGGCTATTTCTTTCGGGCCGCAATTACTTCCATAAAGTAGTCGGCCATTTCTTCTGGCGAGACATTATATTTAGGTCGCATAAGGCCGAAGTCTTGTGGCTTGGGATACAAAGTAGGAGTTATCAGTGCCGACAAAATGGCTTTAGAATGTACCTGATGCCTCGTAAACTTCAAAGCATAAGCCAACCCTTCTTCAAAAGAGTAACCGGCTTGCAACAACGAATAGATGTCGTAATAATCGCGATAAAGACTCCGAACGGTAATCGTGAAGAGTTTCATACCTAACGCATCCTGCGCATCAACCGTTTTGAGATGGTTGTATGTAAAACCGGTGTGCAAAGCCGGAACACGGTTTTGAGGCGCGAAGAACGATAACTTAACATGGTCTCCGACATAGAACTGGATATGCTGCGGACCTAATATCTCACGCTTGCAATCAGGAAAAACGGAGACCAGCTCATTGCTGATACCGGAAGCGTCCAAATGCTTGATGTCACCTCTGTAGTTAAGCAGTTCGAAATCCAAGTCTTCACTTTGGCGATGTTGCAGCAACAAAGAGATTCCTGTGCCGCCACAAAGATACAAGTCCTTGATACAATCCAATTGGGAGACTTTGTCGAAGACTTCCAGGGTATTATCACATAATCCGTTACGCCACATATTTAGAGGTATATTTCTTGGGGCTTTTGATGTGAAAGAAGAGTGCCGCTAAAAGCAAGTTGAGGACGCCGTAGTAGTCAGGATAAGGCAACATTCGTTGCTGCCAAACCTGTTTGATTTGGCGATAAGGGAAAGCGGAAAACAGCAGAGGCATGTCCTCAAACTCAAGATGCGACAAACCGTTCAAGATCAATTCTTCATCCGGAAGCATAGCATGGTCTCCCATAGCCTTGTAAGACCATAAGTAACCACGATCATACAACTGCTTGGAGAGCAATTGTTTTCGATCCAAACTATGTTTCTGAATAGACATAATTCCTTCGCCTTTGCTGCTTTCGGCTGCAAAGGTACAACAAAAAAATGACATATGCAAGCATATGCCATGATTTTTCCATTTTTTGTGAATTTTTAATCCCAAGGAAGGATGGGCAGGTCTTCTTGTAGGGTGTCTTTGGGAAGATAGAATGTGCGGATGGTGTCGCAAACGCCGCGCGGATTCCGGAGCAGCGGACGGGTGGAGTAGAAGCATTCGCCGCTTATCTCAGGGATAGTGCGGTTCAGCTGCATTTGTCTTCCTATCTCGTTGCCCTGACCCCATGCCGACTTAGGAGAAGCCCCTTCCAGACGGTATGGCGCCATGCCAATGTAGAGTTTGCATTTCGTCCCGCGTACCTCGTTCGCCCACCAGTGGGCAAGCACTTCATAGTCCGCCACTTTCTTGCCTATCTCCCAGTACAACTGCGGCAGGACATAGTCAATCCAGCCGTTCTTGATCCACAGGCGGATGTCGGCATAGAGGTCGTCGTAATTGGTGATGCCTGCACGCGTGGCGCTACCTGTGCTGTCGATGTTGGCATTACGCCACACGCCGAAAGGCGAGATGCCGAATTGCACGGAGTCCTTACACTCGCGGATGGTCTCGCTGATGGCTTGGATAGTCAGGTTTACATTATCTCTGCGCCAGTCACGGATGTCATCAAAGCCGCGCGGATATTTGGCAAACGTCTCTGCATCAGGCAGTTGTAGCTTGCCGCTGGGGTACGGATAGAAATAGTCATCCATGTGAATGGCCTGAATGTCATAGCGTGCGACAATGTCGCCTACCACCGTACAAATCCAGTCACGCGTGATTGCTTGTCCCGGATCGAAATACCATTGTTTATTGTACTCCCAGAACCACTCCGGGTGCTGACGCCATACATGATTGGCCGCTATAACCGACGTGTCCGTCGTCGCTAGATTCACGCGATAGGGATTGAGCCATACATGCACCTCCATATGCCGTGCATGCGCTTGCTTCAGCGTCCACTCCAGCGGGTCCCAACTCAACGAATCGCCTTGCTTGCCGGTCAGCCAGTGACTGGAGGGCTCCAACGTACTCTGATAAAGCGCATCCGCCGTAGGCCGTACCTGAAAAATGATCGCGTTAATACCCAGACTCTCCAGCGAATCCAACAACTGCGTCATCTCCTGTTGCTGCAGTTCCGTATTGCCCACCGCCTCCTTCGATGGCCAGTCTATATTGGCCACCGTCGCTATCCATGCCCCACGGAAAGAGATCTCGGCATTTGCCGAGAGCGCTATAAAAAGCAGTAATAATATGGCTGTTTTGCTTCTCATTAATTAGTCTCCTTCCCTTTAGGGAGGGTTGGGGTAGGCTTATCCGATTTTGCCATTTTCTACATGGAATATCTTGGCGTTGTCGTTCGGTTTGAGGATCTCGGTGAGGTGCTGGCGATCCGTGTCGGTGATGAATATCTGCCCGAAATCTTCACTCTGTACCAGTTCTACAATCCGCTCTACACGCTCACTATCCAAGCGATCAAAAATATCATCGAGTAACAATATAGGCTTTTGTCCCGTAACCTGTAACCCGTCACCCGTCACCCCGGATAGATACAAACTCTGTGCCAGTTTCATTGCCAGCACGAAAGATCTCTGTTGGCCCTGCGAGCCGACTTGCTTCAGCGGCCACTCGCCTAACCGCATATCGAGATCATCTTTATGCGGGCCTTGACTGGTCCAGCCGAGTATCAAATCCCGCTGACGCGTCTTGACGTACGCTTCGCGTAAATCCCGGTCTTGGAGCTGACTGATGTACCGAAGATTCGGTACTTCGGCATTGGCGTTGGCATTAGCTATTTTTCTATACACTTCTTCAAAAAACGGTTCGAAAGCCTCGAAGAACGCTGTGCGGGCTTTGTAAATATACTCCGCCGGTTCCACCATCTGCCATTCCAATACCTCCAATAGATCCTCCGCAATCTCCCCTCCTTTTACGGGTGAAGGGCTCTGCCCGATTGGACAGCCACCGGCTGTCCATAGAACATTGTCGGGGGTAGGCTTCTCCGCGAGTTGTTTGAGGGTGGCATTACGTTGTTTCAGCAGCGCGTTGTATTTGGTGAGACAATCCAGATATTTTCGGTCCAACTGACTGATCACCACGTCCATAAACCGCCTTCTCTCGTCACTCCCCTCATCGATCAACTGTTGGTCACTCGGGCTGATCATCACCAGCGGAATCAATCCGATATGATCAATCAACCGAGGATAGTCTTTCTTGTCTTTGCGGAATTGCTTCTTCACCCCTCTTCTCAATCCACAGGAAATTGTAAATTTCCCATCATTAGGCAGCTCCGCTGCATCATTGAGCGACTTTGTCGCGCTCATTCCATCATTATATGTGCCTTGCACCATCGCCATCTCCTCTCCATGGGTGATGTTCAGGCTGTCCTGATTGGTGAACGACGACTTTGCAAAGCTCAGCAGATAAATAGCGTCCAGCACATTCGTCTTGCCTTGCCCGTTGAGTCCCACAAAGCAGTTGAGTTTCGGACTGAACTCCAAACTCGCCTCGCGTATATTGCGATAGTTTAATATGTTAAGCGACTGAAGAATCAATTTTTAATTGTGCATTGTGCATTGTGAATTGTGAATTGTGAATTGTGAATTAAGCATAAGCCTCCACATCCTCTTTGCTTATCTTCGCGCCGGCGAGGATGATGAGTCGCTCCACCACGTTCCTCAACTGACGTATATTGCCCGTCCATTCTTTCCCCTGCAGCGCCTTGATCGCCGCTGCGTCAAATGTCTTGGCCGCAATGCCTTGTTCCGCACATATCTGTCCGACGAAATAATCTACCAGCAACGGGATATCTTCCAGTCGCTCATTCAGTGCCGGTACGTGAATAGGAATGACATTCAAGCGGTGGAAGAGGTCTTCTCTGAAATTACCTTTCTCGATCTCTTTCTGTAGATCTTTGTTCGTTGCCGCCAGCACGCGCACGTTCACTTTGATCGCTTTGTCCGAACCGACGCGTGTGATCTCGCTTTCCTGCAGTGCCCGCAGCACCTTCGTCTGCGCAGCCAGACTCATATCGCCTATCTCGTCCAGAAACAGCGTGCCGCCGTCCGCCTGCTCAAATTTACCTGCCCTGTCCTTCACCGCACCGGTGAACGAACCCTTCATGTGGCCGAACAACTCACTCTCTATCAACTCACTCGGGATGGCCGCACAGTTCACTTCCACCATCGGACCTTGTGCACGGGCCGAGTTCTCGTGAATCAAATGAGCCACCACTTCCTTACCCGTACCGTTCGGACCGGTGATCAACACGCGTGCCTCCGTCGGCGCTACCTTATCAATTATCTCGCGTACGCGGGTGATAGCTTGGCTTTCTCCTACCATCTGCGGACCTTTTGCCGCAACGCGCTTGCGCAACTGCTTGGTCTCTTGTTTCAGACTCTTGCTCTCCAGCGCATTCTTCGTCGTGATCAATATACGATTCAGATCCAAGGGCTTCAGCAGAAAATCATATGCCCCTAACTTGAGTGCCTGCACCGCCGTCTCCACATCTCCGTGACCGCTTATCATCACAATCGGCGTTTCACCATTAAGCGAAGCGTCACCATTCGCATCATTTTCACCATTCTTTAGTGCTTTCAGCACATCTATGCCATCCATCTCAGGCATCTTAATGTCAGAGAAAATCAGGTCGTACGCTTTCGCTTGCGCCATCTCCAGTCCTTGTTTGCCGTTCTCGGCAACATCCACCTCGTGTCCTTCGTCACTTAGTATCTCGCGCAGCGTGTTACGTATCCCGCGCTCGTCATCTATGATCAGCAGTCTAGCCATCTTCTTCTATGTTCAAAAACGCGACAAAGTTACTGCTTTTTTTTTAATTACGCAAGAAAATCAATAAAAATGCAAAAAAAAGCAAATTTATTTGGTCATATGAAAAAAATGTCTTATCTTTGCACCGTCGTAAAATGTAAACTATGTTTTATAACATACAATAACCAATTTTATTCATTAATTTTAAAATTTATTTAACATGAAAAAGTTTTTCGCTATTTTTGCAGTAGTTATGTTCGCAGTGGCTGCAAATGCAGAGGTTCTCTTTAATGAGACTATGCAAACTCGTCGTGGCTCTAGCTACATCACTAAGACTGACAAAGGTTACTGGCCGTATGCAAGTCAGTGGTTTGAGGGTTACGATCAGGTAACTGGCAACCAGTTTGACAACGATTACGATGCTGTTGCTTCGTACACGGTATCTGTTCGTGGTAAGAAATTGGATGGTGCTACTGAGAGTTCTGTAGGCTTGTATTTCGGCGCAACGAAGGACGCTGACCAGAACTACGTTAAGTTCGAAGGTGCTCTGCCTACTGTAGCTGAAGGTGACCTGCTGAAATTCTTGGTTACATCGACAGAAGCTCCCGGTGGTGACCTCGAGACAATGATCGTTAAGGTGAATGGTGAGGAGCTTGCTGTTCCTTCCACTACGCTGGGTGACCAGTATGCTACTACTGAGGTCGCTATCGCTCTGCCGGCAGGTGAGATCGAGAGCATCGAGTTCGCATTCAACCAAGTTCCTTCGCAGAAGTTCATTCCGCGTTTCTGGATTGAGGAAGCTCCTGCTGAGGGCATCGAGAACATCATGCTGACCGAGAAGGCTCACAAGATGGTTGTTGACGGTGTTGTTTACATCGTTCGCGACGGTAAGATGTTCAACTTGACCGGTACGCAAGTTCGTTAATTGCGCACGGCAATAGAATAACCAAACAGCTCGCAGCAATGCGGGCTGTTTTTGTGTTTTTTTAAGAAAATGTACCAAAATCTTGCATAATTGAAAAAAAAGCAGTACTTTTGCAGTCGCAAAAGTCAAACAACAACCGCATGAAACGAATAGGACTGATTTTGTTGGCCGGCCTTCTCCTCCTCGGAGTTGACACTACCTCAGCAAAAGTGAACGATCATTCGGGCGTGACTACCGTCACCTGGACTGCTATGGTAGGCACACCCGTCATTGATGATACCAATCTTACCGTCTCCGGCCAAGTACGTTATGGTACGGACCTGACGGCCATCACCGTGCGTTTTACGGGAACGAACCTTAGCTCCTTCATTCCCGGTGGCCCGCAGGATTTTACCAACGGCCCCGTGGAGTATCTGCTTACCTCTTCTACAGGCGCAGTGGATACCTACACCGTATCCATCACCGCAGCGCCAATCGGCGAGCACCCCGTCCTCTATCTCTATAAGACGTCGGAGGCTTATCTCAACGATGGCGTTTATCAGCATTTGGTTGCACAAGGCAAAAACATCATTCCTATTCAGGCAGCCGCTCAACCTCGCTCCACGGCAGAGTACGCCCGCTATGACTGGGTACTGATCTCAGAGGATGCCGATGCTGATAATGCAGAGATACTCGCAGTCACACGAGGCGCGTCCGGACGACCCGTACTCAACATGAAGTCGTTCTCCTATTCGCCTGACCGTCTGGCATGGGGCGAACCCGACAACGGTAGCATTACCAACAATGCCCGTTTCCTCACTATTCAACGTGCCGACCATCCTATCTTCCAAGCCCTTGGCTGGCAACAGGGTGCCCGCATACAGATGCTCTCGTCGATCAACAAGAAAGGCCTGATGCCCGTATCTGTACATCTGGGCAGCACCCTTTGCTTGGCTACCGCCTATACGCGCAATCTTGACGACTTCAATGCCGACGGTCCGCTTCAGACCTTCTTGCACGAAGTACCCGCTGCGATGAGAGGAGGAAAGAAGTATATTTGCATGCCTATAGCAATCAGCAGCAGTCAAAACCTCACCGCCGACGGATATGCGCTGCTCGATGAAGTGATTCGTTACTTGCAGGACGAACGCGGAACGGTGGATCTACCATGGTTGCAGATCAATAGTTTCCATCTCAACGGCGTCGCTGCCGACATAGATCAGATGGAGAATACCATCAGCCTCAAGTTGGATATTACGCGTCCCGAGAATCGTGATCTGAGTGCCGTAGTACCGGAAGTGACGGTGGAGGATCCCTTGACGCACGCCGTGCCTCTGGCCGGCGATACGGTAGATATGTCTACCGCCACCTTCCATCCTTTCGCTTATGAGGTGACCGATTATATCAACCGTCGTGTCTATGAGGTTAGCATTCGCACCTACAACCCGCAGGGCATCGACGAAATCTATACGGTGGGCGGGGAAGTGAAGGTCTTCGACGTGTTCGGCCGCCTGCTGATGACTACCACCGAGGATCTGCACACCATCTCTCTGCCTCATGGCGCCTATATTGGTGTGACGACGGAAGGCAAATCATTCAAGTTTGTGCGCTGACGCGCGGCTACATGTATGCGAGACTGGATTCGAGCATACCCGATGATTGTATTGCTGCTACCGCTGGTGGCGGCAATACTTATATGTGATCATATAGGGCCGCGCTACGCCTGCCTGCGCCATACACCCGTCAACCTGCTTTATCGCACCGAATACGACGGACTCGATAGCCTCTGTGACTATCGGTTTCTTCTTATTTCTCCTTCCCGTCCTACGGCGCGATGTGAGCGTTACGAAGCGCAACTGCTCTCCTCTTCAGGTCGCGTCATCCTCTATCTGCCGCACGACACTTTGCTTCCCTTACCTCAGATAGGCGACACGCTCCTTGCACGCACTCGTATTCGCCGACCCGACAGCATCGGCACGTTCGACTATGCTACCTATCTGCGTCGCAGCGGTTTTATCGGTACCGCCTACGTCCGTCGCTACTTGCTGCGGCCGTCTGACACCCACCTACCCAACCTGCAGCAACGTCTATACCGCCGCCTCGCCGAGGCTGGACTGTCAGGCGATGAGCAGGCCGTAGTAGGGGCATTGACCTTAGGCTGCAAGGATGATCTCGATCCTAAGTTGCGCCGTCTGTTCCAGGCCTCCGGTGCTGCGCACGTGTTGGCCGTCAGCGGATTGCATACAGGTATCTTCTACGGATTGCTGTTAGGACTGTTGACCTTGGGCGGACGATTTCGTCCGCGTCATGAGAACCGCCTCGGACGCTGGCTGATTAGCCTTCTGGTCATTGCTGTGATGTGGGGCTACGCCTGGCTTACAGGCCTCACGCCTTCGGTAGTTCGTGCCGTGCTGATGGTGACGATAGTGGAGGTGGGACGCATGGCCTATCGGCGCTCATTCTCACTCAATGCCATCGCTGCAGCAGCAGTGTTCATCCTCCTCGTTCATCCGCTCGATCTATGGAGCGTCAGTTTCCAACTTAGTTTCGCAGCTACTGCGGCTATCATCATATGTGCCAAGCAGGCGGAGCGATGGCTTCATCGTACCGGCAGACCCGACACCCTCCCTTGGCGTCTGTTCAAATGGGTAATAGGCACTATGATAGTTTCTATCGCCGCGCAACTGGGTACATTGCCCATAACGATGTATTATTTCGGGCAGATAAGCAATTATTTTCTGCTCACCAACCTCATTGTCCTGCCTCTGACCACGCTGTTAGTGCCCTGCGGATTGCTGACGATAGCCCTGGGCGGTACTACATTCGGAATCTGGTTAGGCCACCTTACCCGCGGCATTGCATGGACGATGAATCATGCCGTAGGATGGCTCGAGGCCCTACCCGGTAGCACCACACAAGTCGGAATAGGACTTCCCATGGTGGTGGTCTACTATGCGATCTTCTTGATTTTTATTGTTTGGATGAAATATATCAGATATAATGAAGCATTACACGTTAAGCGAACTATGCGCTGAGATAGGCGAACTGCTCAACGAAGGTTTGGCGCCCTCCTATTGGGTTCAGGCGGAGATCAGTAGCCTGAGCGAGAAAGGCGGACATCTCTATCTCGAGTTGGTGGACGGTAAGTCCGCGAAGATGCGTGCCACCTGTTGGGCGGGCAACCGCGAGTTACTCATGGCGTATTTTGAGCAGGAGACCGGACAACGCCTTCAGGCAGGTATGGCTGTACTCATCGAGGCGGAGGTGCAGTGGCACGCTGTCTATGGTCTAAGCCTGAGCATCATAGGCATCGATCCGAGTTACACGCTGGGCGACTTGGCGCGTCAGCGCCAGCGTACAATCGCCCAACTGGAGGCGGATGGACTGCTCGATGCACAACAACTGCTACCCTTGCCGACGCTCATCCGTCGCGTAGCTGTCATCTCATCGCCCGGCGCAGCCGGCTATGGCGACTTCATCCATCAGCTGGAGCACAGCGGTTATCACTTCCGTACACAACTCTTCGAGGCTATCATGCAGGGCGAAGGTGCTGAGGCTTCTATCCTTGCTGCACTCGAGACCGTCGAAGCAGAGGCCGATCGATGGGATGTGGTAGCCATTATCCGCGGAGGCGGTGCCACCACCGACCTGAGTTGTTTCGATCGTTATACGCTCTGTGCCGTCTGCGCACAGTTCTCCCTGCCCGTGTTGAGCGGCATCGGACATACACGCGACGTGAGTGTACTCGATCTGGTGGCACATGAGGCACTCAAGACTCCCACCGCCGTCGCCGAATGGCTCATTCATCGTCTGGATGCAGAGGCGGCGCGCGTCAACGATCTGCTCTTGCGCCTCCGGCGTACAGCCGACCGTCAACGACTCGTACGACTCCACCGCATTGAGATGCTTGAGCAACGACTCACGGCCTGTAGCCCGGAGCGTATCTACCGTCGCGGTTATAGTCTGCTGACGCTTAACGGACGCGTCATCCGTTCGGTCACTCAGCTGCGTCCTGGTGATGTCATCACTACCCATCTGGCCGATGGACAAATAGATAGTACTGTAAATCCCTGATCACTATGTTAGACCGTGGACAACGTATAGCTGCTCTGATCCTCTTCGCTATCGCACTGACGGCATGGCTCGTCGTTGCCATCCGCTGGCAACCAGGAGCCATCCCTCCTTCCGATCCTTATTGGGCTGAGGCAGATAGTCTGCGACATCTGTCCGACAGCCTGCGGCGGGATAGCCTGCGCCGAGTGCGTGAGGCGCGATGGGAACAGAAGAAAGATTCTTTCCGGCGCGTGGACGATGCGCGTTTTGCCCGTTGGGCGCAAGAGCGTCAGTTGCGCTACGACTCCGCGCGACTGGCCGACTCGCTCTGGCGCGACTCGGTGGGATGGCATTATGCATCCTCGCAACGTAAGATAGATACCATCCTCGACCTCAATCATACCGATACTTCGCAGTTGCGACTCATTCGCGGCATCGGTGCCTACAAGGCGCGGCGTATCATGCGCTACGGACAGTTGTTGGGCGGCTACTGCAGTCCCACACAACTATTGGACGCAGAGATGGCTGACTTGCAACTGGATACGCTCTTGCGCTTCTTCACTGCCGACCCGCGTGACGTGCAGCGCATCGCTGTCAACCGCTGCCGCCCGGAGCAGATGACGCGCCATCCATACTTGCGCTTTACGCAAGCAAAAGCGCTCTACGAATACCGCAGAGCGCATGTGCATATAGATAGTATAGCCGAATTGCGCAATGTGCGCGAACTAACGGAAGAAGATATCAATCGGTTGGCTCCGTATCTTTCTTTCGCTCCTTGAGTTCTTCCAGATAACCGGCAGTGATCACACCCGATGGCAGTGCAATGACGGCTACGCCGAAGAGGGCAGAGAACATGCTGATGATGCGTCCAAGGTCTGTGGCAGGATAGATGTCGCCGTAGCCTACCGTCGTCAGCGTTGTCGTTGCCCAATAGAGCGCGTCAAAGAAATCGGTGAACATGGCCGATTCCTCGGTGTTGAACATGATAAGCGCCGTGATGAAGATATACGACAGGGCGATAAAGAACACCGTGAGCAGTATATGCCGCTCTTTGTGTAGCACCTTCAGCAGCAATTGTATATTCGAGGAGTAACGTACGAAGCGCGCCACACGCAAGATCTTGAGCAGACGCGTGATACGGAATAGTTTTAGAGCACGGTTGATAAAGGTGAACGAGGGAATGATCGACAGCAGGTCGATGATAGCGAACGGCGTGAAGGGGTAGAGCAGAAATGCTTTCCAACGTGGCTGCTTGGAGCAGCGCATGTCGGCGGTAGTCCAACGCAGTAGATAATCAATGATAAACACTGAGACCGACACTTTGTCCAATACCTCAAATAGCGTTGTCTGCTCGCGAAAAGCCAGAGGGATCAGACTTATGATGATGAAGAAGAGCATTGTCCAGTCGTATAGGCGACTGGAGAAGGAGTGACTCTCGGTCTCAATGATATCAAAGATCTGTCGGCGGGTCATCATTATTCGCTAACGCGCGTGAATAGGTAAATAGTCTGACGGAAAGCAGGCTCATAGAAAGCCAGCGAGTCTGTTGTCGACTGACTGATCGTATAGTTTTTGCCGATAGGCACGTCACGTGCATCCATCGTGTGCAGTTCAGACAGTTGTCTGCCTTCTTTTTTCCAGCGGAACCAACCGTTACCGTGGAAGACGAGGTCCACTTCCTGCACATCCTCTTTCTCGTCCCACTCTTTGCCCCAGTAGTAGCCTTCGCCGTCGTAATCGTCGTAGTACACTTTATACCACTGCGGGTTCTTGGCATTTACCCATTTGCCGACGATCATAGGGTCAGCCGGCGGTACGTTGGTTTCCAGCACCTGTGCACCATGAGTGGCATACGGATCGGTCGGTTTGACGGTTGGCTCTTGCATCATCTTGTGCTCATACCAGGTATAACCGTACCATGCGATGGTAGCCGTCACCAGGACAGCTGCCAACACGCAGAGAAAGATGAGAATATTACGTTTCATTTATTTCAGAATAATCACTTTGGCTTCTTTATTATCCATGCCCGGCATCGTCATACCTACACCGGCATTGATATATGTAGGATCGCATACGATGTATTTCCGTTGTTGATAGGTCAACCAGTCGCCGCGCTCCTGTCCGTTGAAGGCCACTGCCGTAGCCAGGTGTCCTGGATAGTAGAGCAGTACCACGTCCAGTCCTACCAGGTCGCGTACCAGACGCGAGAAGAGAATAGCGCGGTCTTCACAGTCGCTATACGGATAGTGGAGCGTCTCTTGTGCGAAGAACGGACGGTCGCCTCCCCATACCTGATCGTCGTAGCCGTATGTGAAAGCTGTCTGTACCCAGTTGAGCAGGATACCTACTGCGTCGCGCTCGCTCATGCCGGCGATGGTCTTCTTCAATGGGGGATAAAGCTGTGCTTTTACTTCCGGCTCCAGCGGGGTGTTGGCAAAAGCAGCCCAGCGTGTACCGAAATCACCGTTGATAGAGGCCTTCGGGTATTTCTCAAAGAAATTCAGCATGTTCTTGTTGACGCTCACCACGGCTGTCACACCGCGTTTGGAGGTCAGCGTGCGACGCGGGGTCTGGTCGTCACTCAGCTTTGGCAGATTGGCTATTTGCAACGAGAGCGACTGCTCTTTCTCAAACTTTGCCTTACACATCTTCAATTGGGCATCGCCCTTCTTGCCGAAGATGTAGTATTTCGTACCGTCCAGGGTGACATAACGCATACCGTAGATATGATAGAGACTGGCGATGAGCAGCACCAGTTTGTCATCGGCCATACCCATACGGATGCGATAACCTGATTGCGTCATCAGATAAGCCTGCATCAGTACTGCTTCATTCGTCTGACCGTAGTGTTTCTCCGTCACGTTACGCAGTACGTCCAGATACGACCAGTCGCAGAGTGCATTTGCCTTACGGGCATCTATCGCCGTCTTGACGGTGATGTCATATTTGCTGTCGGCCATCTCCTTCCATGCGTCGGCCACGCCGTTCTCATTCACTTTCTTCAGCTTCAAGTCGTCTTGGAGCGGGAAGGCAATAGAGATGGGAGTACCATAATAAGCGATGGTCTCGCGTTTGAATTTCTCCTCCGGCTTGGGTTGAACCGGTGCAATCGGCTCCGGTGCAGGTGTAGGCGCAGGCACAACGACAACCGTCGGCTGTACAGGGATAGGCTTCGGATCTACTTTCTTCGGCCTTACCGTGATAGGCGTTATGGTCGGCAATTTTAGCGGATCTACTTTCGGCAGCGGAGCCGGAGCCTGTTCGGGTTCTGGAGCTTGCTCTGCCTCAGGTGTTTGTTCTGCCTCTTGTGCTTTCGGCTGTTTAGCCAGAGGAGTTTCTTCCTGCGGTGTTGGTACTTGTTCCGGTGCTTGCTCCGGTGTTGGTTCCGGAGCAGTTGCTGCTTCGTCCTGCGTAGGCACCGACGGATCTTCATAGATTACGGGAGGCACCATCTCCTCTTTCTCCGGCTCGTCGGCCGGGTGAGTGGTAAACGTTTCCCATGCTTGGCGCAGGAACTCAGCGTACTGGTCGTTCAGACTTTTACGGTAGGCGTCATACTCGGCCTGTTTGTCGTTCTTGAACTGGTCAAAGGCCTTGCGATACTCCTCAAAGGGGTCTGTTTGCGCAAGGGTACTCAGACTGATCAATAGTGCGGAAACCAGGAAAAGGGCTTTTCTCATAGTCGTATGAAGTGTTAAGTGATTTATTTATCGAATCATATCGTCGCCAAAGAACGGTTGCAGTGCTTTCGGGATACGGATTCCCTCTTCACACTGGTTGTTCTCCAGCAAGGCTGCTACGATACGCGGCAATGCCAGGGCTGAACCGTTCAGCGTGTGGCAGAGCGTGACTTTCTTGTCCTCTGCGCGGCGATAACGGCACTTCAGACGGTTTGCCTGATAGGTGTCGAAATTACTCGTGGAGGAAACTTCGAGCCAACGGTGCTGTGCCTCGCTATAGACCTCAAAGTCGTAGCAGAGCGCGGCGGTGAAACTCATGTCGCCGCCTGAGAGACGAAGAATACGGTACGGGAGTTCAAGTTTCTGCAGCAGACCTTCTACGTGCTCGAGCATCTCTTTGTGCGAAGCGTCGGAATGCTCAGGCGTGTCGATGCGTACAATCTCAATCTTCGAGAACTCATGCAGACGGTTCAGTCCGCGTACGTCCTTGCCGTATGAGCCTGCTTCGCGACGGAAGCACTCTGTGTATGCGCAGTTCTTGATAGGCAGTTGTGCCTCGTCGAGGATCACGTCGCGATAGAGGTTCGTCACCGGCACTTCTGCTGTGGGGATCAGATACAAGTCGTCCACCTCGCAGTGGTACATCTGACCCTCTTTGTCAGGCAACTGACCTGTGCCGTAGCCGGAGGCGGCATTCACCACCGTCGGCGGCATGATTTCGGTATAACCGGCCTTGTTGGCTTCGTCCAGGAAGAAGTTAATCAATGCACGTTGCAGACGCGCACCCTGACCGATATATACAGGGAAACCGGCACCTGAGATCTTCACGCCCAGGTCAAAATCGATCAGGTTGTATTTCTTTGCCAACTCCCAGTGAGGAAGTTTGGCCTCATCGTTATTCACTTCGCCTACCCAGGTGCCTACGGTGTCGCCACCATGGTGGGGTACATTGGATTTCACAACGAGGTTATCCTCTGCACAACTTCCTTCGGGCACAATGGCATAGGGTACGTTAGGAATGGTCAGCAGCAGTTTGGTCTGCGCTTCCTCGGCTTCCGTCATCGCTTTGTCCAACTCGGGTATCTGTGCTTTCAGCTCACCCGTCTGGGCTTTGGCCGCCTCTGCTTCAGCGTGCTGACCTTTTGCCATCAGCATACCGATAGATTTGCTGATACGGTTCATCTCGGCGGCAGCTGCATCTTTCTTCTGCTGCGCGGCTTTGCGCTCTGCGTCCAAACGTAGCACTTCGTCTATCGCCTCGCGAGCGCCTTGGAAATGTTTCTTTTCGAGACCCGCAATGATGGCCTCTTTATCGTCATAGATTTGTTTGAGTGTTAACATATAATGTTGTTTGTGTGTTGCTAAAAAAACCAAAATCTCCCACCTCGAGCCGAAGCTGTCGGTAGGAGAATTGGGATTTTGTCTCCGCCGATTAAGCTTCAGCCATCGGCTGGATGGAGACGTACGACTTATTGTCGCGTTTCTTGCGGAAGGTTACAATACCGTCGCAGAGAGCGAACAAAGTGTGGTCGCTACCCATACCCATGTTTTCACCCGGGTTGTGAACCGTACCACGTTGACGTACGATGATGTTACCTGCCTTAGCGAACTGACCACCAAAGATCTTCACGCCCAGGCGTTTGCTTTCTGATTCACGGCCGTTCTTTGAACTACCGACACCTTTCTTGTGAGCCATACTCTGTTGTCCTTTCTTTTAAGCAATAACAATCTCTTTTACTACGACATTCGTCAGGTCCTGACGGTGTCCGTTCATCTTGCGATAGCCTTTACGACGTTTCTTGTGGAAGACGCGGATCTTCTCACCGCGTGCCTCGTTGTCGAGTACTTCGCAAACTACCTTTGCGCCCTTAACGTAGGGTGCACCTACTTTTACTTTGCCCTCGTTGTCGATGAGCAGTACGTTGTCAAACTCAACCGTGGCGCCCTTCTCGAGCTCGTTCATGCGGTTGATGAACAACTTCTTGCCAGCCTCTACGCGGAACTGCTGGCCCTTCATTTCTACAATTGCGTACATTGAAATACGTTTGTTAAATGGGTTACGGCGGTGCGGCGATCGTGCTACTGTGCGCTGCTATCATATATAGATTCATACGCTGCGTGACGATACTTATCGGGCCTTTCCGTCAAAAAATCGCGCAAAATTACTGCTTTTTTTTCATATACGCAAATATTTGTGCACTTTTTTCTGCTTTTACTTGCAAAATTCATAAAAAAGCAGTAAATTTGCAGCGTAAAAATGAAAAACGAGCAGATCATACAATCCGAAATCATCCGTCGGCGCGATATGCGCGATGTGTTGACATTCACTGTCGATCCGGCGGATGCCAAAGACTTCGACGATGCCCTCTCTTTTGTGCGCAATGAGGATGGCACCATGCAGATAGGTGTGCATATTGCCGATGTGAGTTTCTTTGTGCGTCCCGGGACTTCTGTCGACGAGGAGGCTTATCGGCGTGGTACCAGTGTTTATCTCGTGGATCGCGTATTGCCTATGCTTCCTGAGGAGTTGTGCAATGACCTGTGCTCGTTGCGGCCCGGAGAAGACAAGCTCTGTATGTCGGTGATCTTCACTATGGACGACGAAGCGCGTGTGCTCAAACATAAGATTTGCCGGACGGTCATTCGCTCGGATGCACGGCTCAACTATGATGAGGTGCAAGAGATTCTTATGGCGCCTGAGAAGGCAAATCAGACTAACGAGACACTAACGAGAGAGAATCGAAACGAGACTTCATCGAGAGTTGCAGCAGAGCAGTCCCTGAATGTTGACGACGCGCTGCGAACCTTGGGTGCGTTGGCCTCTCGGCTTCGTGCGGAGCGTATTGCCAACGGCGCACTCACTATTGAGCAGGACGAGATACGTTTCCGCTTGGACGAACAGGGCAAGCCGCAAGAGATCTATTTTGATAGGCCCAACGAGTCACACCACTTGATTGAGGAATTCATGCTCTTGGCCAACCGAACCATAGCTAAGTCCGTAGGTAGCGGTCGTCCGTTCGTCTATCGTGTGCATGACATCCCCGATCAGGACAAGATGGAGGAGTTCCGCCTCTTCAAGCAGAAGCGTGGCAGTCGTGTGGCGCAGCAAGTGCTGGATATGATGCTCATTCGTGCCCAGGCCAAGGCGGTCTATTCTACTTACAACATCGGTCACTACGGCCTTGCTTTCACTCATTATACTCACTTCACCTCGCCTATCCGTCGCTATCCCGACCTGATGGTTCATCGACTGGTGGACAAATATCTGCTGACGGGCAAAAAAGAGTCGCTCAATCGCGAAGAGTTGGAGCTGATGTGCGAGCATTGCTCCGGTTGCGAGCAAGAGGCACAACAGGCTGAACGAGAGAGCGTTAAGCAATACCAAACGATGTGGATGGAGGCGCATTTGGGCGAACAGTTCTCCGGTCATATCAGTGGTGTGACCGAGTTCGGGCTCTTTGTCCAATTGGACGACAGTCGTTGCGAAGGATTGATACATGTCTCTACGCTTCCTGACGGTTGGCAGCAGCGTTATCTGCTTGGCGATAATGTCCGTGTACAGGTGGTACGTGTGGATGTTATTCGCAGCCAAATAGATTTTTTGCTCATATAATTTGCATATATCAAAAAAAAGCAGTACCTTTGCGGCAGTTATGAAAAATCGTATCTACTTGTTGCTTGTTGTCGCACTCGTTGTTCTTAGTGCGCGCGCAGAAACTATAGTACTGCATACGGGCGCACGTGTGCAAGGAACGATCATCTTCCAGAACGAGGAAGTAGTCATCTTGCGAGATGCCGATGGGGCACGTTTTCAGTACCCCCGTGCTGACGTGCGTGAGATCATTGCGGATGCAAAGCCAAAGGAGGAAGAGAAACAAGAGCAGCAGGTGGAGCAGATCAGTACGCCCAAGAAGGCATCCATCCTCCTGGAGTTAGGTGGCGGCGGTGCGGTCATCCCTGGAGATCAGACGGGAGGCGCCTTTAGTGTCGACCTGTTGGTGGGTTCGCATCATATAGGTGACCGTCATATCTTCATCGGTGGTGGATTGGGATATCACGGCTTGTTCTTGAACGATAAATTTAATTTCCTGCCTGTTCAGGTGGCCTTGCGCCTTCCGGTGCTGGAGCAAAAGCATGCTCCGGTAGTGGGCGTGTCGCTCGGTTATGGCATCGCGTTGAGTAGTAGTTATCTAGGCGGCCTATATGCAGGACTGGATTTCGGTTATCGCTATCAGATCAATCCCAAGACGGCTGTCGCTGTCACCTTCAATGTGCAGTTCCAGCAGGCTAAGGTATCTGTGACCGAGGTGCTTGACGACAATGAGTTTACCAACTATTCCGGACGCAACCTGGTGATGCCTGGCGTCAAATGTGCTCTCTATTTCTGATGGCCACCAACAAGCAGCCACGCGCACATAGAATCTCTATCCTGCTCAATGACCGGGAACAGCGGGCATTGGATCGGTTCTGTGACCGTTATATGGTTGCCAACCGCAGTCGTTTGATTCGCGAAACGCTGATGCGTGCCATCCTTAAGAAAATAGAAAACGACCAGCCGACTCTGTTCGACTGATCGTTTTTCTTTATCTCTTTATTTCTCTATCCTTCATTAACCGAGATAGGTCATCAGGATATGACTGCGTTGACCGCTCTCCAGTTTATGGATGGCTTTCTCCTTTATCTGGCGTACGCGCTCACGCGTCAGGTGCAGTTCGTCACCTATCTCTTCCAGTGTCTTCTCCGGCGTACGGATGCCAAAGAACTTACGCAGTATATCTGCCTCACGCGGCGTCAGGGTGGCCAGTGCGCGGTCTATCTCTGTGCTGAGCGACTCGTTGATAAGGCCGCGGTCGGCGTTAGGCGAGTCTTCATTGATCATCACATCTATCAGGCTGTTGTCTTCTCCTTCCACAAACGGCGCATCCACACTGACATGTCGGCCCGACATCTTCAGCGTATCGGCAATCTTATCCACCGGCATATCCAGTATGTCGGCCAACTCTTCTGCAGAGGGTTTGCGCTCGTGCTCTTGCTCAAAACGCTGGTATGCCTTGTTGATCTTGTTGAGCGAACCTACCTGGTTGAGCGGAAGACGAACAATACGGCTCTGCTCAGCCAACGCTTGCAGGATAGATTGACGAATCCACCATACGGCATACGAGATAAACTTGAAACCGCGGGTCTCATCAAATTTCTCAGCAGCCTTGATCAGTCCCAGGTTTCCCTCATTGATCAGGTCAGGCAGACTGAGGCCTTGGTTCTGGTACTGCTTGGCCACCGACACTACGAAACGCAGGTTGCTCTTGGTCAGTTTTTCCAAGGCAGCACGGTCACCGTTGCGAATTCGTCCGGCCAGTTCTACCTCTTCTTCTACCGAAATAAGTTCCTCTCTACCAATCTCCTGCAGATACTTGTCCAGCGAAGCAGACTCACGATTGGTGATCGAGTGTGTGATTTTTAGTTGACGCATTATGTTGTTTGTTTAATCTGTGATTCGGGCGGGATTCGAACCCGCGACCCACAGCTTAGAAGGCTGTTGCTCTATCCAACTGAGCTACCGAACCCGGAGGTGTCCCCGTTAATCGGGGAAACCGGCCTCCGCCGGAAGGGGATTACCCTTTACCAACACCTAAGAGGGCTTTTGATTCGATATGCACACACCAAACCGAGCCTACTCAGGCAAAATAGGGCGCAAAGGTACTGCTTTTTTTTTAATTGTGCAAGCCTTTTCGCTTTTTTTTTTACAAAAGAGCATCAAAAAGTTGTGCCAAGTCCTGTTTGCGGCACGCACCTACGTGACGATTGACGAGTTCGCCATTCTGGAAGAAGAGCATCGTAGGGATATTCATAATGCCGTATTCTTCGCAGGTGTCTGCGTTCTCATCCACATTGAGTTTGCCTACCACAATGCGGCCGTCGTACTCATTGCTTAGTTCCTCCAGGATCGGCAGCATCATTTTGCATGGGCCGCACCATGCTGCCCAAAAATCTACTACTACCGGTTTGCCTGACGCAATCACATCCTTGATGTTAGCGTCTGTAATTTCCATTGTCATGATTGTTTGATATGTTTGATTGTTATACGTTTCTGATCAGGGCGTCTGAGCAGTATATCTGTCAGCGGGTCTTCCAGATAGGTCTGCACCGCGCGTTTAACGGGACGTGCACCGTTCTTATGGTCATAACTCTTCTCTACCAGTTGATCCATCGCTTCGTTGCTGACAACCAGAGCATGGCCCTGCGTCTTCATACGCTGCTGTAGCAGTGCAATCTCAACGCGCAAGATGCGCGCGATGGTCTCACGGTTGAGCGGGTCAAAGGTGATGATGTTGTCAATACGGTTCAAAAACTCTGGTGGGAACTGCTTCTGCAGCGCTTTCAGCAGTAGATGATGAGCCATATGTCGGTCTGGTTCGCCCATGCCGAAACCGATGCCTCCGCCGTTCTCTTGGAGTTGGCGCGTTCCTACATTACTGGTGAGGACGATCACCGTGTTGCGGAAGTCCACTACATGACCTTGACGGTCTGTCAGTCGGCCTTCGTCCAGCACCTGCAGGAGGATGTTGAAGATGTCGGAGTGCGCTTTCTCTATCTCGTCAAAGAGCACGATGGAGTAGGGTTTGCGACGCACCGCCTCTGTCAGTTTGCCTCCATCCTCATGGGCTACATATCCCGGAGGGGCTCCTACCAGCAGACTCACTGTGTGCTTCTCCATATACTCGCTCATGTCAAAGCGGATGATGGCATCCTTGCTACCGAAGAGCTCCTCGGCCAGACATTGCGCCAGATAGGTCTTTCCTACGCCCGTCGGACCAAGGAAGAAGAAGGTGCCTATCGGACGTTTGGGATCGCGCAGACCCAGACGGCTGCGCTGGATGGCCCGCACGACTGTCTCGACGGCTTTGTCCTGACCGATGATGCGGCGACGCAGCGATTCGTTCATCGTACGCAGTTGTTCGTTTTCGGCTTTGGCTACACGTTGTACCGGTACGTTCGACATCATGCTGACTACGCTGGCTACATCGTCAGTGGTGACTACATAGGCTGCTTGTTCGTCTTCACCGATAGCCTGCTGACGGGTGTGACTTCGTGCACCCACTTCATCCATCACGTCGATGGCTTTGTCAGGGAAAGCACGGTCTGTCAGGTAACGTTCGCTTAGCGACACGCATGCCCGGAGCACCTCTGCCGTGTAAACGACGTGATGGTATTTACCGTAGTGCTCGCTCAGGCGGGTCAGAATATCAACGGTCTCTTCTCCCGTAGTGGGGCGCACCGGCACTTTCTGGAAACGACGCTCCAGCGCACCGTCTTTCTCAATCGACTTGGCGTACTCCGCCGTCGTCGTTGCTCCTACGCATTGTACTTCGCCTCTCGCCAAGGCCGGCTTGAGGATATTGGCTGCATCAAGCGAACCGGATGCATTGCCGGCACCAATGAGGGTGTGTATCTCGTCGATGAAGAGGATGACCTCAGGATGTTGTTGTAGTTCCGTGATGACATTCTTCATGCGTTCTTCAAACTGTCCGCGGTACGTGGTACCGGCTACCATAGCAGCTATATCCAGAGTCACGATACGTTTACCCTGTAGCGCACCGGCTTCGCCGGAGACAATACGCCGTGCCAAGCCCTCTACGATGGCCGATTTGCCTACACCCGGTTCTCCTATCAGAATAGGGTTGTTCTTCTTGCGGCGACTGAGTATCTGTACGACGCGTTCTATCTCCACTTCTCGTCCTACGATAGGATCGAGTTTGCCCTCCTCTGCCATACGTGTCAGGTCGCGACCGTATTTGTCGAGGGTCTTGGTTGTATTCTTGCTTTTGTTCTCTGCCTGCGGCTGTGCTGCTTTCCACGAACCTTCGTTCAGGTCACCCATCTGATGGTTGCCGTCGCGTGGTGCTTCGGATGCATGATGCGGTTGGCCGTAGAGTTCCACTAGTTGCTGATAACTCACTCCCCATACATTCTCCAGGTATGCGGCTGCGTTGTTGATCTGATCACGCAATATAGCCAGCAACAGGTGTACCGTGCCGATCTGTTCCGACTGATACTCGCGGCTGATGCCTTCGGCTACGCGTAAGATACGCTCCACTTGTGCACTGCGGGTGATGGGAACAAGCGTCGACTCAGGCTCATGACGCAAGTCTTTGTCGAGTTGTTCCTTCGCCTCGTCCGAACGGAAGGAGGTGCGTTGCAGCAGGTCGTAGGCTGTGCCTTCACCCAGACGGATGATAGCCAGTAGCAGATGCTCCGGCTCAATCGTCTTGCAGGACAGTCGTTCGGCCTCGTCGTGCGCGTAATAGAGTATTTTGTTTAGACCTTGTGTCAATAACATATCGTGTGAAATTGGTTTGTCTTAGTTGTAAAAGTGCCATGCTACTCCGGCGCGGAATACATCGCGGTTGGTAGGATAACCCGGCATAGTCAGGTAGTTGCCGGTCTTGCCCATAAACAAATAGCTTAAGTGCTGATAGTGGAAGAAGAACCGCAGACGAATAGAACGTACGTAGAAACTGGCGTACACATTCATCCACGGATAGTTTCCTATTTGTGTGTCCTGCTGGTTGGCGAACATACCTGTGGCAGGACAAAGCACAGGTGCGTGATAGTAGGTGAAATAGCGCAGGTCGACACCTATTTGTGCGTCTAATGCGCGGAACCACGTGCCGTGGTAATAGAGGCGGTGCTGTAGGATCAGCATCGGGACGGGCATTACCGAGTCGTTCGTCGTATGCTGGAAGACGGCGCGGTTCTCCAGATTGATCCACGGTGTGGTCAGGTCCAGTCCCAGGTCAGCGGTGATGACTTGCACGCTACCGCTGAATTGACGTGGTTGCCAATCGCTCGCCGAGCAAAAAATAGGGTGAGTGATGTTCTCAAAGCTGAAGTCCAGACGGGGTTTAACCCAACGGGTGGGATAGGCTACCGTTGCGCCGCCTAGGAAGCGATAGGTAAAACCAAAAGTGTTGTCCCAGCATAGATGGTTGGAGCGGTAGTGCTGCAAATAGGGATTGGGAGTCTCACTTTTGGCGTATGCACGTGCAGAGATATATAGCTTGTCCTTGCCGGCTGGGATCGTCGTCTCAATGCGTCCGGTGGCGTCAAACTCACCTATCTTATATCCCACCAGACATACTTTGCCCTCTACGTGATAACGAATCCAGTTGCCGCTGTGCTTGTGGATGGCACCGCCGACGTAGGTGTTGTTGTACCATCGGTACACATCAATACTGTCATAAGGCATCGTATCCATCAGCACACGCTGACATTCGTTCATGGCGAAGACGGTGGCTCCGAACTTCAACTTGGCGTTGTATGCCTCGCAAAAACTGACTGCTATCGTGTTGCGGATATTCAGTACATCGGTTGAGTCACGTGTAGCGATGCTGTCAAAATAGGTATGGTCGTAAAAACCCTGGTTTGCCTCATGCTCTATATAGCGGCGATTCGAGTTGTTGATATCCAATATGTGCGAGAATGTCATCAGCGGTGTATAGGCCGTCTTGATGGTATCTTTCTGCAACTGCTGGCCATTCTCCACCACGGTAATGGTGTCGTGGTACTCGCGGCTTTTGGTCAGTGTGTATTGGTTGTGGAGGTAGCCGCTTAGGTAACGATAACCTGTCATGGCTTGCATCCGTACCGGTATATTGATCGTATTCAGATTGCTTTTCAGGTCGTTGATGTCACGCAAACCTCCGTTGTCGAACGAACTGAGTTTGCTCCAGCTGAATGCACCGTGCATCGAGTAGTGGGTGCCGTCGTAGCTGCCCCATACCGATCCGCGAAACAGTTTGCCGGAGGTGTGTTGATAATGTCCCAGCGAACTCAGGTACTCCAGTTCCAAGCCAAGATTGGTTCTGCGGTTCAGGTTGCCGGTAAACAGAAAACTCAGGTCGTTTTCCTCTTGGCCGGCAACAAACCCTCTCTTGTAAGCAATCGATGAGTAGGGCGTTCGGGTATTGAAGAAGCGTTGTTGCTGCGGCGTTACCACATACGGTGCCAGACCCCAGGCAAAGGGATCGTCTATGGTATGTACACGGTCGTTGATGATTCGGCTCTCTATTGGCGACACCAGCACGTTGCCGTTGGTGGTGCTACTTAGCGAATAGCGTTGCTGGATATCTATGTCGTGGTAGTTGAGCATCGCCGTATCGGTGAAGGCGATCGTGTCGGCTATGGCACTTAGTCCGGGCATGCGCCATGTGCGCACCTCCGTGCGTACAAGCGGCCGTTTAGCGGCAGCCGTGACGGCCGCCGCTAACAGCACTAATACTATACCTAAACGTTTTGTCAGGATACTTACTTTTTCGCTTTCAGTTTCGCTTGCAGTTTCTGAATCTCTTCCTCTTGGTTGCGGATAGTCTTCAGCAACTCGTTCAGTTCTTCATTCTCGATCGTGGTCGGGTATTGCTCCTCAACGGTCTGGAGGAAGTCGCTCAGTACGTTCATGTAGTTGATGAACGCATCGTAAGCCGACTCATACTGCGTCTCACCCTGATCGATATGATTCATGTTATGCAGGTAGTTGACGTCTTGCAGGCGCAGCCAGTTGGTCTTCAGGCTCTTGTCCTGGCACAGATGTACGCGCTCGGCTACGGCAAACAGTTTGTGGATAGCCTCTTGCTGCAGATCATTGCCTACATAGATGCTCAGGTCTTTGGCCTCACCGCTCCAAGTCAGTGCGTACGGGCTGGAGATGACGTTGTTGGCCGGCAGCTTCTTGGCTGCTTCAGCCGGAGTCAGGAAGCCCATCTCGCGCTCCAGTACGTAGTAAGGAAGTGCTTTGAGGAAGTCGAAGATACCCGACTCTGCATTCTGACGTACACCAAAGGTGTCTGCTCCCACCCAGATGTTGATGATGTCCTCACCCCCAGGGAAGGCTTGCAGTTGGTTGGCATATTTCTCTGCGTCAATCGGGAAGTTGGCCCAGTTGGGATCCGAGAAGTGGAAACTCAACTCGTCGCTGAGATTCGTGTTACGCAGCAGCACTTTCATCTTTGGAGCACCGGCCGACTGGTAGACGCAGTTGGGGGTGTTCCAACTCAGGATATGTTTCGCACCTTCTGTCAGGATAGTCTTGTATCCCATTTTGTTCAGCTGGTAAGCGGTCTCGTCGGTGTAGAGCAACTCGGTGTTCCATACCGTCTGAGCTTTCACGCCGAAGATTCCTTCCAGCAGGTCGCCTTGTTTCTTGAACTGCTCTTTCATCTCGCTCTCGTTGTACTCCGAGGCCAGCGAGTAGCTGTACGGCGTAGCCAGAAACTCCACACACTTGGTGGCTGCCAACTCTTTCAGGATGTCAATCATCTCGGGATTGAATTGCTCGAACATCTCAATCATCGTACCGCTAACGCTCAGCGCGCAGTGGAACTTGCCCTTACTCAGACTGATCATGTCTTTGATGGTATGGCAGAGCGGCAGATAAGAGGTTTGAACCAGCCAGTTGATATGCTCTTCGGTGGCCATGTCATCATAGTAGTAATGATCATGACCAATCTCAAAGAAACGATAACGTTTCAGGCGATAAGGTGCGTGCATTTGAAAGCACAAACATATATTTTTCATAATAAGTAGAATTTGTTCGTTTATAATGTATGGTTAATTACTCCGTCGTAGATGCGACGCACTTTCAGTCCGGCATCCGCCCACTTGATGTTGTTGACTTCCGCCATGCCCAGTTCGTGCAGACTCTTGTACATCGCCGGATACTTGACGATCGCATAAATGGCGTCGGCCATCGCGTCGATGTCCCAGTAGTCGGTCTTGATGGCATGCTGCAGAATTTCTGCGCAGCCTGACTGATGGCTGATGATGGACGGACAACCCACCTGCATCGCCTCCAGCGGACTGATACCGAACGGTTCGCTTACGGATGGCATGATATATACATCGCTCATAGCCAGCATCTCCTGTACCTGCTTGCCGCGCATGAAGCCCGGGAAGTGGAATTTGTCGGCAATACCGCGTTTGGCTACCAGGTCAATCATCTCGGCCATCTTATCGCCGCTGCCGGCCATCACAAAGCGCACGCCGTCAGTCTTGCTTAGTACGCGGGCTGCGGCCTCGACGAAGTACTCCGGACCTTTCTGCATCGTAATACGGCCGAGGAAGGTAACCAGTTTGTCTTTGCGCTCGGGTTTGGTGAACTCTTCCGGATGAGCCAGCGGTTCTACTGCGTTGTGTACGGTGCTGACTTTGCGCGGATCGATGCCGTATTTCTCAATCACGGTGTTGCGTGTCAGGTTGCTCACGCACATGATATGATCGGCTTCCTCCATACCGCGTTTCTCTATCGAGAAGACGGTCGGATTGACGTTGCCGCGGCTGCGGTCGAAGTCGGTGGCGTGTACGTGGATCACCAGCGGTTTGCCGCTGATATGTTTGGCAAATACACCGGCCGGATAGGTCAACCAGTCGTGGCTGTGGATGATGTCGAAGTCCAGACTATGCGCCAGCACACTTGCTACGGCCTCATAGTTGCCGATCTCCTCAATCAGGTTGTCGGGATAACGGCCCGAGAAACCGATGCAACCCAGGTCGTCCGTGCCGATGCGGCGGTAGTCGTACCGGATGCCGTCACGCAGGTGGTAATACTCCTCCGGACTCATGCGGCCGGCCATGCGCTCTTTCACATAGTCATAGTTGACATCTTTCCATACTACAGGCACACTGTTCGCACCGATGATACGTAGGAACGATTGATCCTCGTCACCCCAGGGCTTGGGGATGACAAAAGTGATCTCCATGTCTTTCTGCTCAGACATACCGCGGGTCAGACCATAACTGGCTGTACCCAGACCTCCCAGGATATGAGGAGGAAACTCCCATCCAAACATTAGTGCTTTCATTGCTGTGCCTCCTTTTCTGCTTGTTCTTTCTCATATTTCTTCAGCGTATCCAGCAGGCTGATGACTGCTGCTACACTCGGAGCCGAACTCATGCCGCCGTGTCCCTTATAGGGCGGGTTGCCGTCGTAGAACTCGCTCAGCGTACCGATACACAGTTCGCTCAACTCTTGTTCATAACCGCCCAGCATGCGCTCCATGAAGCTCGTACCGCTATATTTGTACACGCTCATGTAAGCACGCGAATAAGCGGTAATGGTGGACGGCCATACGATACCGTTGTGCAGGTGACGGTTGCGCTCCTGCGGATCGCCCTGATACATCGGACGGTAACTGCCGCTCTTCGGACTCAGGCTGCGCAGACCACGCGGCGTTAGCAGTTCCTTCGTGCAGATGTCCACCACTGCTTTCTGCTGCTTGCGGTCCAGTGGACTGTAGGGCAGACCTACTGCCCAGATCATGTTCGGACGAACCTCTTTGTTCTGATAGTTGTCCACTACGTAGTCGTTCAGGTACAGGCCGTTCCAGAAGGTCTTCACGAAGGCATCCTTCGAGATTTCTGCCTGATATTCCATTAGGTCGGCACTCACCTCTTTGCCCATCTCGCGCAGCATCTCTGCCGTGAAGAGCATCGCGTTGTACCAGAGTGCGTTCGTCTCTACCACATAGCCCGTACGAGGGGTGATCGGCCAACCGTTCTCGGTGGCGCTCATCCATGTGGCCGGACGTTGGGTGCCATCCACCCATATCAAGCCGTTCTGGTGAACCCACGCACGCGGATGGTTCTGCTTGCGATACCAGTTGATGATGTTCAGACACAACTCGCCGTATTGGTCAGCAGCCTCGCGAACGGTGTACTTGTGCGCATATTTCTGAATGGCACGGATAAACCACAACAGCACGTCTGGCTCGTCCATACCGGTCATCTTGACCTCATGCATCCGTCCGTTCATGAAGCTCAGCACTTCCGGCACGGCCGTCTTGTTCATGATGGCATCCCAGTATTCCGGACGGTCGATGTCCAGCGTACAGCTTGCCACACTGAAGAACGTGGCGCGGGCGTCAGCGTGGAACCACGGGAAACCGGCCAGCAGATAGCATTTGTCGCCTTCGCGTTTGTAGAACTGGCTTGCGGCGTTCTTTAGCGTCAGGAACATGTCGTCGCGACGGTTACGGCGCTCCAGCTCTTTCTTCCATATGGTCTTCAGCATACCGGTCTTGCACTCGGTAACGCCGGCGGAGAAGATGACGCTCTCGCCTTTCTTCATCGGCAGTTCGAAGTAACCCGGTACGAGCAGGTCCTCTTTGTAGGCATAGCCGCGCTCTTTCTCCTTCATATACTCGATACCCTTGTACCACTGCGGGTCGTGGTGATACTCCACTGCCTTGCTGAACTGCATGTACAGATTCGGGAAGCCCGGATACATGCGGTTGAAGCGGCCGTTCTCGCAGTCGTCCATGTTCGGGTTGGCCAGCGAGTTCTCATGCGTCAGCTCGTTTACGTTCCTGAAGGCCAGGAACGGACGGAAACGTACCAACGTCGGACTTCCGCTTTCCAACAGTGTGTAGCGAATCAATACGCGGGGTTCGAAACTAACGAGCAGACGCTCTTTCTGCAGAATCATTGCGCCTACGCGATACACTGTGCGAGCAATCACCTCGCAGTCAAACTCGCGGATGTACTTGTGCCCGTTGGGCGAAAAAGTGTTCTCACCGTATTGGTGAACACCGAGGTTGAACTCGGCACCGTGCTGGATCACTGTCTCGTCCAGCGAACTGAGCAACACGTAGTTGTCAGGTCCCATCTCGGGCAACGGCATCACCAACTGACCGTGATACTTGCGTGTGTTGCAGTCAACGAGCGTCGTCGAGTTGTACACACCGGCACGGTTGGTTCGAATCATCTCTTTCTGAAGCGAGCGCTCCAGATTAACAAGCACCGTCTTGTCAAAATTCAGATAACTCATGATGTGTTTAAGTATTAAGTAAATTAACGAAATCTTTGATTCTTTGTTCTTCTGCTTTCTTGCAAATCAGCAGCGCACCGCTTTCCTCTGCAATGATCATGTCGCTCACACCCTGCACGATTGCTGTTTTGCCTTTCTCCAGCACCACAATATTGCCTTCTGCCTCATAGAAATGAGCCTTGCTGTGCAGACTCACATTTCCCTGTTCGTCTTTCTCGCTCAACTCATACAGACTGCCCCACGTACCTAGGTCACTCCAGCCGAAACTGGACGGCAGCACGAACACATTGTCCGCCTTCTCCATGATGCCGTAATCCACCGATATGTTCGGACATTTCGGGAAGTTTTCCTTAATCCACTGTCCTTCTTCCTGCGTTCCGATAATCCCTTCGCCTCTTGCGAAGATCTCCGCCACTTCCGGCATATAGGCCGCAATCGCTTTTTCTATCGTCTCCAGACTCCAGATGAAAATACCGCTGTTCCAGAGATAGTCGCCGCTTGCCAGATAGTTCTTCGCCGTCTCCAGATTCGGTTTCTCCTTAAATTCCTTCACGGGATATATGTCTGAATGCTCAATGCTGAAGGCTGAACGCTGAATATATCCGTAACCGGTCTCAGGACGAGTAGGGGACATTCCCAATGTACAAATTGCAGGGTGCGAGCCTACAAACTCAAAAGCCTTCAATATCGTCTGACGGAATTTCTCTTCCTCTAAGATCAGATGATCGCTTGCGGCCACCACAATCTTCGCGTTGTGTGCACCGCGGGCGTGAATGTGTGCCGTGGCGTACGCGATACACGGCGCTGTATTGCGGCGTGCGGGCTCACAGAGTATCTGCGATTCCTGCATGTCGGGAATCTGCTCCAGGATAATATCCTTGTATGCCACGTTGGTGACAATCAACATGTTCTCAATCGGCACGATTGGACGAAAACGGTCCACCGTCATCTGCAGCAGACTGCGGCCTGTACCGAAGAAATCCAGAAACTGCTTCGGCTTCTCTTCCCGACTGTACGGCCAGAAACGACTCCCGATGCCGCCGGCCATAATGACGCAATAGTTATTTTTGTTATTCTCCATATTCATGATTCGGTGTGGCGATTGTTGCGAAAATTGAATAAAATGCTATTAGATACATTTTCAGGCTGTTATCGAAGTGTTATCGAGGCATTATCGAGGCATTGTCGAGACATTGTCGAGGGCGAACCGGGGTTTTGTCGGATTCGGAATGATTTATCGGATTGTCTGTTTTTGTCGTGGGGTGGATGGTCTTTCGCAAAAATCGTGCAAATATACAACTAATTTTTCATATGTGCAAACGCGCGTGTACTTTTTCTTCAAAAAAGTTACAATTTTGTGCAAAAATGCAAAATTTTGAATTTTGAATTTTGAATTTTGAATTATAGTAGCTATCTTTGCACCCGAAATTGGAATAATCTGCTCCGGTTCTAAACCGGTTGCATCGTAATTTGGAGTAAAATGGGCTTTGGGCAAAAAAATAGAATTCGTATCGTTGAATTTATGATGCTTGGTTTGGTGATGTGGACATGCGTGGCTTGCAGCGCACCTACGTCTCCTAAGCCGTACGGCTACTATCGGATCACCACGCCCGATACTTCCTATGTGGATTTTGCTTCGCAGTATCCGCAGTTCCCGTATGATTTTGCACTCTCGCGGAATGCGCAAGTGCAGCGCCGCAACGAACCCGGTGAGCAGTATTGGATCAATCTCTATTATCCTGCGCTGCGGGCGACGATCCACTGTTCCTACAAACCTGTTCGTAATAATTTGCGTGAACTGACCGAAGATGCATTGGAGTTTGTCTATCGCAATGCCTCTCATGCCTCGGCGATTCCTGAGCGCGAATATGCCCATCCGGAGGCGGATGTATATGGCGTATTGTTTGATTTGGAGGGAAATACGGCTTCGTCGTGTCAGTTCTTTCTGACAGACTCCACCCGCCATTTCTTCCGCGCTTCCGTCTATTGTAATTGTCCGCCTAATGCCGATTCGTTGGCTCCTGTATACGAATATCTCCGCAGGGATGTAATCCGTCTGGTCGAGACTTTCCGATGGAATTGAGAAAAAACAGAAATATTGCCCTATTGCTCGATCCCGAAAAAGCGGATCTGTCGCGACTGGTCATCACCGATGAGGTGCGTCCTGATTTTATCTTTGTCGGTGGTTCTACAGGAGGGGATACGACGGAGTTTGTGAGAGAATTGAAATCCAAAATTTCTGATCTTAAATCACCAATTCCTGTCGTTCTTTTTCCCGGAAATTCGTCCCAATTCACCCATGAGGCAGACGCCGTTTTGTTCCTCTCTCTCTTGTCTGGTAACAACCCGGAATACCTTGTGGGTCAGCAGATTAGGTCGGCACGCGCTATCCATGATTCGCATCTGGATTTCGTCCCTACGGCCTACGTCCTTATTGATGGCGGAGTGGAGACTTCCACGATGCGTGTTACGGCTACTCAGCCTATTCCTCCTACGGATGTCAATCGTATAGTGGATGTCTGTCTGGCGGCAGAACTGATGGGCAAGCAACTGATCTATCTGGAGGCGGGAAGTGGTGCAAAAACGCCTGTCTCTGCCGACATCATCCGTGCGGTGAAAAATGCGGTTTCTGTTCCTCTTGTTGTGGGGGGAGGTATCCGCACGCCCGAAGCGATGAACGCCGCCTTCGATGCCGGTGCCTCTATCGTCGTTATCGGCAATCATTTTGAGGAACATCCGGAGGAGTTGGCCGCTTTCATGAAAGACCGTAAGGCCTCTAAGGACCCGAAAGACCTTAACGACGCCGACGAACGCTTTATGCGTATCGCGCTTGCTGAGGCGGAGAAGGCGCTTGCGGCAGACGAGATTCCGATCGGCTGTGTGATTGTTTCGCAGGGGCAGATCATCGGTCGCGGACATAATCTCACCGAGACACTTGCGGATGTGACTGCCCACGCAGAGATACAGGCAATCACGGCGGCTGCGCAGACCCTTGGAGGTAAGTACCTGCCTGATGCCACGCTCTACGTCACGGTGGAACCCTGTGCGATGTGTGCCGGTGCTATCGGCTGGGCGCAGATAAGCCGTATCGTCTATGGAGCAGCTGATCCCAAGCGAGGATACGCCACTTATGCACCGCGTGCGTTCCATCCCAAGGCTACCGTCACGGCGGGCGTGCTGGAGCAGGAATGCCGCACCTTGATACAAGAATTTTTTAAATCCAAACGCTGATATGAAAGTACCTTCTTATGTCTTTCGTTTAGGTCTTTTTGTTTTGCTGGCAGCTGTCATTGTGCTGCTTTTTCCGAGGTACAACAACTCCTTCCGCTACCACTATGAAGTGGGAAAACCCTGGGGGTACAGTATGATTACTGCGGAATTTGACTTTCCTATCTACAAGACCGATGAGCAGATGCAGGAGGAGCAGCAGAAACTGCTGTCCGCCTTCACTCCTTACTTTAGATATATCCCGCGTGTGCAACGCGAGGTGTTGGTTGTCTCCTTGCAGGACTACGAGATGATCCGTCAAGGTGGATTCTCCCGCATTGCGGTGATCAACAACGGGGTGTCTAAGTTCTATCCGTTGTCGGAGGTGTATACGCCCAAGACGGCTTACGATAAATATCGCTATGAGATCAGCCAAAATCTCGTTCAGGACACCGCCAAGACGCTATCCATGCGAGAGAACTTGCTCTCTACGCTCTCGCCTACTCAGGGCTTGGTGCAGAAGGGGGAGAAGATCATCGATCGCGGTGATATCGTAACGGAGCGTTCCTACCAGATTCTTCAGTCGCTCCGTCGCGCCTACGACAATGAGTCGCTCGGGCAGCGTCAGCGTACACTCTCCATCATGGGTGAATCGGTGCTGGTACTGCTTTTCCTCACGCTCTTCGTGGTATATCTCTATGTCTTCCGCCGTGCATATCTCAGGGATACGAATACGATTCTCTTCTTCTGCCTGCAGATGTTCATCGTCATCGCTTTGGCATGTCTTACCTTGCAGTTCAACCTCTCGGTATATCTCATTCCCTTTGCCTGGGTACCAATCCTGACGCGCGTCTTCTTCGACAGCCGTTCGGCGCTCTTCCTGCATTTCACGACGATCCTTATCACTTCGATCGTTGTACCTGCACCGGTGGAGTTCTTCTTCATCCAGATCGTAGTGGGAATGGTGGCTGTCTCTTCGTTGAGCGACATGACACGCCGTGCACAACTGGTGCAGACGGCGGCATGGATCTTCCTGGCGCAGATGGTGGCTTACACTGCCTTCTCATTCGCACAGACAGGCGCTTGGTCGTCTATCAATCTGTGGATGTATCTGTATTTCTTCATCTGCTCGCTGCTCACGGTAGGTTGCTACGGGTTGATTTATATGTTTGAGAAGTTGTTCCGCTTCATCTCTTCGATCACGTTGGTGGAGTTGACGGATATCAATTCCGAACTGCTGCACACGCTTGCAGAACGTGCCCCGGGTACGTTCCAGCACTCGATGCAGGTGAGCAATTTGGCTACCGAAGCAGCGAAGGCGGTGGGTGCTAACGCTTTGTTGGTCCGCACCGGTGCGCTTTATCATGACATAGGTAAGATCACCGATCCGCTCTATTATACTGAGAATCAGCAGGGGGCTGAGAATCCGCTGCTGAAGATGGATCCGCGCGACGCAGCGCAGGTGGTCATCGCACATGTGTCGGAAGGCGAGAAAATAGCACGGCGCAACCATCTGCCGGAGGTGATCATCAATTTCATCACCACCCACCATGGCAACTCGCTCGTGCGCTATTTCTACAATACGTATAGCAATGCACATCCGGGCGAACAGGTGGACGACTCGCTCTTCCGCTATCCCGGACCCAAACCGTCCACGCGTGAGGCTGCTATCCTGATGATGGCCGATGCTGTGGAGGCGCGTTCGCGCAGTCTGTCGGAGTTTACCGAAGAGGCTATCACCAATGCTGTCAATCAGATGATTGATGCACAAATAGCAGACGGACAGTTTGCCGAGACACCGCTTTCCTTCAAGGATGTAGAGGATATCCGTCGCGTCTTTGTCGCGCGACTCACGGTGATGAATCATCATCGTATCTCCTATCCGACACTGAACAAGTAATTAAGAACTAAGAATTACGAATGGTTGGTGTGCTGGCATAGAAAAATCATTTTGAATTTTTAATTTTGAATTTTTCATTGGATAATCATCGATTATATCTCGCGCCGATGGAGGATGTCACGGATCCGGCGTTTCGTATGCTTTGTAAACGCTACGGAGCCGACCGTGTGTATACGGAGTTCGTCAATGCTGATGCCTTGGTGCGGGATATCGCGTCCACTACGCGCAAACTGACTATTCATGACGAAGAGCGGCCGGTGGCTATCCAGATCTACGGACGCGAACCAGAAGCAATGGCCGATGCTGCACGTATCGTAGAGCAGGCGCATCCCGACTTCATTGACATCAATTTCGGATGTCCGGTGAAGAAGGTAGCCGGCAAGGGTGCGGGTGCAGGATTGCTCAAGGACGTGCCGAAGATGCTGGAGATCACAAAAGCGGTAGTGAATGCCGTCCATACGCCTGTGACGGCGAAGACCCGCCTCGGATGGGATGACAACGACCTGATTCCCAGAGTCAATCCGCTTGGTCTAAACTCCCTTCCTTTTAGGGAGGGGGTGGGGGTAGGCTCCTCAACGTTCATCGCCGATCTGGCAGAGCGGTTGCAAGACTGCGGAATACAGGAGTTGGCCATACATGGGAGAACACGGAGTCAGATGTACCGCGGTGAGGCCGATTGGACGCTGATAGGCGAGGTGAAGAACAATCCGCGGATTCATATACCCATCATAGGAAATGGTGACGTGACGACGCCGGAGCGTGCCAAGGAGTGTTTCGACCGCTATGGAGTAGATGCTATCATGATCGGTCGTGCTACGTTTGGTTGTCCCTGGCTCTTTGCTGAGATGAAAGGCTTGCCTTCGCCGCAGACGATGGCCGAGAAAGTGGCTGTATTGAAAGAACATGTGCTGGCGGCGATCGAGTGGTGCGGTAGCGATGAACGCAAAGGCATCGTTCATTCGCGTCGTCATTTTGCTGCTTCTCCGGTGTTTAAGGGCTTGGCGGATTTCAAGCAGACACGCATCGCCCTGCTGCGCGCAGAGACTACGCAGGAGGTTTTCGCTATCATGGATGACATCGTAGAAAAATGGGGCAATTGACAAATCACAAATCACAAATCACAAATATCAAACGCCAGTTTGATTCTCATGCCTTGTGGCTGTCGATGTTGATCGGTTGTGTGGGATACAAGTTGTTTCTGCCTTTGAAGCCGACTTTGCCGCTATGGATCTTCTTCATGCTCTTCTTCACGTTCTGCAAAGTCAATCCGATGGATCTGCGCCTGCATAAATGGCATGGGGTAGTGTTGGCGCTGCAGTTGCTTTTCAGTGTGGGCGTCTATTATGCGATGATGGCTTGGACGGGCAATGTGGTCCTGTCGCAAGGCCTCCTGATGTGCTTCATCATGCCCACGGCTACGGCGGCGCCGATCATAGCCGGTAAGTTAGGCGGTTCGATCCAGAACCTCACGACGTTTACTCTCTTGAGTAATTTCGCGACAGCCATCGTTGTGCCGGCTCTGTTCCCGCTGATCTATCCCGCGGCGGATATGACTTTCTGGCCGGCGTTTATGCTGATATTGAGCCGAATCAGTCCGTTGTTGTTAGGACCGTTTTTTGCGGCATGGTTGCTAAGGATAGGCTATCAATGGTGGAAGAAGGAGGAGTTTGTGCTCTCAAAGAGAGCAGCGGTTATCCCCTTTTATCTCTGGGTGGCCTCGATTATCGTGCTCTCCGCCTCCGTCACAGAAACGGTAATTACCAATTACCAATCACAAATGACCAATATACTAATCTTATTAGTATTTTCGTTTCTGGCTTGTCTGCTGCAATTTGGTCTGGGCAAGATGATCGGGTATTACTTGCCGGCACCCAGTAAGGGACGTGATTATCAGGATGTGCTGATCAATCCTGCTGCGGCGCCCACGACGATGGCAGGGGTATCGAGTATTACGGCGGGACAGGCGTTCGGGCAGAAGAATACCTCGCTGGGCGTTTGGATGGCACAGACGTATCTGCACCCGCTTGCCGCACTTGGAGCTGCAGCATATATCATCTGGCAAAATATCTTCAATTCACTCCAATTGACCCTTGCGGCGAGGAAAAAGCCAAAAAAATGAAAATAAATTTGCGTAGATAAAAAAAAAGTTGTATCTTTGCGCCAAATTGTGAAACAAAATAGTTTTTAACTATACAATCCACTTTTTACTAACTAACAAAATCTTTTATTATGAAGAAATTATTCTCTATTCTGGCTGCCGTGCTTTTCGCAGGTAGCATGATGGCAGATGTAGTGACTTTTACGAAGGATGATTTTGCTGGTCAAGGTACAGCAAACACCGGTAGTGAAGTAACTGCAACCAAGGGTGGCGTAACCTTCACCTACAGCAAGGGTTACTGCGCTGACGAGTCTCTCCGTTGCTATGCACACGGTGCATTGTCGATCACTGCTTCGGCAACCATCGAAAAAATCAATTTCACAACAACCGGTGGTAAGACCGGTGGTTTGGATGCAGAGGTTACCGTTAACGCAACTTCTTACGAGGTAGCCGATCTGGCTTCTCAGGCTCGTTTCACTGAAATCGCTGTTACCCTTGGTGAAGGCGGCGGCGAAGGCGGCGAAGGCGGCGAAGGTGGTGAAGGCGGCGAAGGCGAAGAGGATGAGCTCTCTTATGACTATGAGCCGACCGAAGTAACCACGCTCAACTTGACCGCTACGACCATTAATATAGAGGACTACACCGCAGAATATGGTGTTGTTGCTATCGAATTGACGGATGCAGACCAAAATTGGGTTTCGCTGGAGTTGATAGCTTCTTCGTATGCTGGCACTCTCCCTGCAGGTACTTTCCAAATCAATGACACCGAGGCAGAGGGTACATTCTACGCTTCTCCAGGTGGTGACGATGATGCTGACTATGGTTGCTACGTAGGTATTATGGACGGTGAGTACTATAACCCCTACTACCTGATCTCCGGTACGGTTGTTATCAGCGCTGATGGCAGCATTACTGTCAATGCAACATCGTATCATGGCTCAACGATTGTGGCTGTTTATGAGGCTGGTGAGCCTATCGTTCCTCCTGTTGTAGGTAATGAGATTATCTTCACAAGAGAAGATTTCCTCGGTCAAGGTACAGCAAACACCGGTAGTGAAGTGACTGCAACCAAGGGTGGCGTAACCTTCACCTACAGCAAGGGTTACTGCGCAGACGAGTCTCTCCGTTGCTATGCACACGGTGCATTGTCGATCACATCTGCTGTAGAGATTGCAACCATTAACTTCACTACGACCGGTGGTAAGACCGGTGGCTTGGATGCAGAGGTTACCGTTAACGCAACTTCTTATGAGGTGGCAGACTTGGCTTCTCAGGCTCGTTTCACCGAGGTTAAGGTCGTTCTCGCCGGTGGCACTACCGCTATCGACAACAACGAGGTTGAGATGAAGGCAGTTAAGCGCATTGTGAATGGCCAGCTCTTCATCGAGAAGAACGGCGTGCTGTACAATGCACAGGGTGCTGTAGTTCGCTAATCGTTGATCGAACAATACTGAGAGGGACGCTTCGGCGCCCCTCTTTTTTTGTGGCATACGGCAGAGGATTTGGGAGCTGTTGGAGAATAGGCAGAAGGTAGGCGGTAAGGAGGAAATGTAGGCGTAAGGTACGAAAATGTTAAAAAAATGCAAAAAAATGTTTTTTTTATTTGCGTAGTTGAAAAAAAAACTGTAACTTTGCCGCTGATTTGTGGGGGTATGCGCGTGTTGCTCGCGCGCATCGCCAAAATAATAACGATAATACCGAAAAACATGATAATACCGGACACACATATCAACAATATGTTTACAAAACTTTTTAATTAACCTTATTTATTAACCAAAATCAACTAACATGAGAAAAATTCTTTCTTTGTTGACTGCAATTCTATTTGCAGGAAGTTTGATGGCAACTTCGGTTTCCAAAACAGTTGAAGCATTAGCAACCCCTAACTCTTGGGCGAATGCAACTGTTGTTACTCCGTTCGCACTGGATGAGGTGATCACTGTAACTACTACAGCGACCGATGCTAACACGGGTAAGTATTACACCAATGGTCAGCAGATTCGTCTGTATCAATTGGGTGCAGCTTCTATTACGCTGACGGCTGCTGAGGGCTACGCGATTAGTTCGGTGAAGCTGACATACGCTTCGCAGAACACAGGTATTCTTGTAGAGGCTGAGTCGGGCACAGCAGTTCCGTTTGAAAACGTACAGTCGGCTACCTTCACGGTAGGTAACAGTGGCACGGCTACGAACGGTCAGGTTCGTATCACCGCTTTCGAGGTAGTGTACGAAGCTACCGGTGGTACTACTCCCGTAACTCCTGCTACCACGAAGACCCTTTATCTGACGTTGAGTTCGGATTGGGCAGGTTGGCCGGCAAAGTACGCAATGTACTATTTCAAGAGTGCGAATGACACTCAGAATGGCTGGTCGACATTCATGTCGGAAGTGCCTGCAGAAGAGAATACCTATGTGGGAACTATCCCCGCCGATTATGACAAGGTGATCTTCGCACGCTTCAATAGCGACGCGACTGCTCCGGCATGGGATTCTAACAAGTGGAGCCAGACGGTTGACTTGTCTGTTCCTACTGATGACAAAGACCTGTTCACGGTTACCTCTGGTGGTACTGGCGATGAGTGCAACGGCGCATGGTCGAAGCATGGAACAGCTCCGGAGCCTGTAGACTCGATGACGGTATACTATGTTAACGTATCTGATTGGACGACCGTTAATGCCTTTGTATGGGGAGAGACCGCTTACAAGGCATGGCCGGGTGAAGC